>JAESGN010000101.1_pt1 | contig 236267 bp, 219 predicted proteins | sample 9269731 | NCBI WGS metagenome assembly JAESGN01 (sample SAMN15720683, study PRJNA650826) | algae metagenome | isolation source: Mojavia pulchra JT2-VF2 and co-occurring heterotrophs from desert soil | place: USA: Cadiz Valley, Joshua Tree National Park, CA | collected 1998-06-08 | reverse complement strand
TGGCAACGATCCGGTCGGCGAGTGTCATCGCCTCGATCTGGTCGTGGGTCACGTAGATCGAAGTGGCCCCAAGCTCCTTGTGCAGTTTCTTGATCTCTGCCCGCATCTGTTCGCGCAGGCGCGCATCCAGATTGGAAAGCGGCTCATCGAACAGGAAGGCCTTGGGCTGGCGCACGATGGCGCGACCCATGGCGACGCGTTGGCGCTGTCCACCTGAAAGAGCCTTGGGGCGGCGCTGCAAGAGTGCATCGAGGCCGAGCTTGGAGGAGGCGCCGGCGACAATTTCGGCGATTCGCTCCTTCTTCGTCTTCCTGAGCCTCAGGCTATAGCTCATATTGTCGGCGACCGTCATATGCGGATAGAGCGCGTAGGACTGGAAGACCATGGCGATGTCGCGATCCCTAGGCGCAAGGTCGTTGACCCTCCGGCCTTCGATCGAGATTTCTCCTGAGGTGACCTCCTCAAGGCCCGCGATCATGCGCAGAAGCGTGGACTTGCCGCAGCCGGATGGTCCGACCAGAACGATGAACTCGCCGTCGCGGATGGCAAGGTCGACGCCGTGCAGGACCGGGAAATGGCCATAGCTCTTGCGGATGGCGGAAATATCGATGGAAGCCATGGTTTTGGACCTTTCAGCCTTTGACCGCGCCGGCCGTCAGGCCCTGCACGAGATAGCGCTGGATAAGCAGGAAGAAGAGGCAGGCCGGGATGAGGGCGAGTACGCCCGCGGCCATCATCTGCCCGAAATTGACCGAGAATTTCGACACGAAGGACAAGAGCCCGACCGGGAAGGTGGCAGCGTCATTGCCCGAGATCAGCATCAGGGCAAAGAGCAGTTCCGACCAGGCGGCGGTGAAGACAAAGCCGAGGGTCGCGGCAATGCCGGGCAGCGTCAGCGGCAGGATGATCTGCCGGAAGGCGACGAACTGCGTTGCGCCATCGATCATCGCCGCTTCCTCGAGATCCTTCGGAATGCCGTCGAAGAAGGACTGCATCAGGAAGGTGGCAAACGGCACGTTGAAGGCGGAATAGACGACGACAAGGCCAGTCAGGCTGTTGGTGAGGCCGAGCGGCGACAGGATCTTGAAGATCGGCGCGACCAGCATGACCAGCGGAAACATCTGGGTCAGTAGCATCAGCGCCACAATCCAGTATTTGGCGCGGAAGTTGAAGCGCGACAGCGCATAGCCGGACAGCGAGGCGATGATCGTGACGACGAAGGCGGTCGAGCCGGCAACGATCAAACTGTTCTTGAAGAAGGTCGGAAAGGCGCTGTGGGCGATCACATAAGTGAAGTGCTCGAAGGTCGTGCGTGAGGGCCACATCCGCACTCCTTCGCTGTAGAGCAAGTTATTCGGCGTGACCGCGACCTTCAGCAGCCAGTAGAGTGGGAAGAGGGCGACGACGATATAGGCGAGGATCGCCAGTCGATGCGCGACAGTCAGGGCGATGCGGGACGGCCTCATCTGCTCAATCCTTGTTCAACAGCGACTGCCGGAGCAGTACGATCAGCATAGAATAGGCGAGCAGCAGGACGAGCAGCACCAGCGCAATGGCCGAGGCATAACCGAAATCGAGCCGCTTGAAGGCCTGGGTGAAGATGTAGGAGGCGACGATCTGCGTCCGGTCTGCCGGCCCGCCATTGGTCATCACGATGATCAGGTCGGCGAAATTCGAGATCCATACGGTTCGCAGCAGAACGGTAATTGCAATCGTCGGCGCGAGGAATGGAAGCGTGATCGACCAGAAGCGCTGCACCGGGCCGGCGCCATCGATCGAGGCTGCCTCATAGAGATCGCGCGGAATGGCCTGGAGGGCTGCGAGCAGCGTTATGGCGAAGAAGGGAATGCCCCACCAGACATTGGCGATGATCGGCCCCCACATGGCGAGGTCCGGATCCGACAGGATGTTGTTGGGTTCGGAAAGAATGCCCATGGCAAAGAGCCAGTGGGGCAGGGGGCCGATGACGGGATTGAACAGCCAGGCCCAGTTGAGACCAGCGAGAAAACTCGGCACGGCCCATGGCAGGAAGACGAGCGCCTGGGCAAGGCCCCGACCGTAGAAGGGCTTGTCGAGCAGAAGGGCGAGGATCAGCCCGAAGGTGAATTGCAGCGCGACGGACGCACCCGTCCACCAGAGCGTGTTCTTCAGCGCCCGATAGAAATCGGCGTCCTGTCCGAGCGCGCGGAAATGGTCGAGACCGATGAAGCCGCCGGAAAAGGGGTTGAGCAGCTGGATATCGCGAAAGGCATAGGAAATGCCCAGCACCAGTGGCACCAGCATGACCGCGATGATCAGGATCAGCGCCGGCGCACTGTAGAGATAGGGGTCCGACGCATCGGCCATCCGCTTGAGTAGCGTCCGCCGATCGCCCCGCGCGAGGGTCGATGTCATCGTTCAGGCTTTCCTGCTGTTAGGCTTCAATCGATCGGGCGAAGGCCGCGCCTCCGCCCGATCGTGAATGGCTTACTGCTTGGCCAGGTGCTTCTGCTGCGCCTTGGTCAGGTACTCGGCCCATTGGTCGGCCAGTTCCTGAGGCGTGATGTCGCCGAGCAGCGCCTGCTGCGAGGTCTTGATCACGAGCGAATCCTTGAAGAAGGCGAATTCCTCGAGATGCGTCGGCATGACGGTCGGCACGGCATCCTTGTCCGAGAGTTCCTCGAACCAGCCCTTGAACTGCGGGCTTGCATAGAAAGGATCGCTCTCGGCAGACTTCAACGCTGGAAGCGCGCCGGTGCGCTTGTTCCAGGCGATATTGCCTTCCTTGCCTTCGAGGGTTGCGATCAGCTTCCAGGCGAGATCCTTGTTGGCGCTGGCCGACATCATCGACCAGCCAGCGTAACCAATGGTCGGGAAGGTCTTGCCGTCGGGTCCCTTCGGCATGGTCATGACGCCATAGTCGTCCTCGCCCATGTGTTCGGCGATTGCGATGAGCGCGTCCGGATCCTGGTCGAGGAAGGCGCAGGTGCCGCTATAGAAGCCGGCCACGATCTCGTTGAAGCCCCAGTTGACGGAGTCCTTCGGGGCGTAGCCGTTCTTGTAGAGGTCGATCAGCCAGGTGAGGCCCTTGACCCAGCCTTCGGAATTGAAGGTCGAGGTGCCGTCTTCGGTGAAGAAGGTGTTGGAGCCTGCCATGGAGGCGCCGAACATCACCCAGCCGTTCAACCCGCCCGGTCCGCCACGCAGGCAATAGCCATATTTGCCGGGCAGTGCCGAGACCTTCTTGGACGCTTCGGCAAAGTCTTCCATTGTCTTCGGTGGTTCTGAAACACCAGCTTCCGCCAGCAGCTTCTTGTTGTAGAACATCGCCCTCAGATAGAAGCCGTAAGGCAGCATATAAGCGGTGTCCTTGACGTCGCGGCCGAGCTCGAGCGCGCGGTCGGAAAGGTCCGCCGTCTGGTCCCAGGTCTTCAGATAGGGCTCAAGGCTCTCGACGATGCCGTTATTGGCATAAAGCGACAGCCAGGTATCGGGCATTTCCATCACGTCGGGGATTTCGCCGGCCGAAACCATCGTGGCGAATTTCTGGAAGGCTTCACCCCAGGGCAGCGAGATGATCTCCACCTTGGTGCCGGGATTTTCCGTCTCGAACTTCGAGACGATCGATTTCAGGGTTTCAGTGCGTTCGGGGCTCGTGATTACTTCCACGAGCTTGAGCGTGGTGTCGGCAAGGGCTGTCCCTGCCATCAGGGCGCTCATCAATGCTGCTGTCAAAAAAGTTTTCATTATACAGTTCCTCCACTGCTTTTTGGGTTGGTTCGACAGGGCTCAGAGTTGCTGGGCGGCGGCGATCGCCGTCTCCAGATCCCTCCACAAGACCTCGGTTCCCTCGAGGCCGACATGGAGGCGCACGGACCGCGGGTTCATGCCGAAGGCATGCGCGGAATTCGGTTGGGCCTTCTGCTGCAGCACCACTTCGCCCGGCACCACGAGGCTTTCGTGGCCGCCCCAGCTGACGCCGAGTTTGAAGAGTTGCAGCTGGTCGCAGAAGACCCTGATATCGACGCCCTCGCGGAAGACGAAGGAGAAGAGACCGGATGTGCCGGTGAGGCCCGGCGGCAATTGATTGGCAAGACCCGGATGATTGACCTGCTCGACCACATCGAGCGCCTTCAGCCGGCGGGCAATGTCGAGGGCGGATGCCTCATGCGCCTTCATCCGGATCGGAAGCGTCCGCAAGCCCCGGATCAGCAGCCAGGCATCAAAAGGCGACATCTTGCCGCCGAGATAGGGCAGGGCCTCGCCGCGGATGCGGTCGATCAAGGTCTTCGAGCCGGTAACGACGCCGGCCACGACATCGCTGTGGCCACCGAGATATTTCGAGGCCGAATGCAGGACGATATCGACACCCAGCGACAGCGGGCGCTGGAAGATCGGGCTTGCCCAGCTGTTGTCGATGACGCTAACGGCGCCGTGTTTCCTGGCGATGGCCGCGAGTGCTGCTACGTCATGCGGCTCCATGATCCAGCTTGTCGGGCTTTCGAGATAAAGTAGCTTGGCGCCGGTCATGGCCTGATCCACCGCATCATGATCCGTGCCGTCGACATAGGTCACTTCGACCTTCATGCGTTTCAGAAGCGTGCCGAACAGACGAAAGGCATCCGGATAGAGATGGCGGACCGCGACGATACGATCGCCGGGCTCGACGAAGGTGATGACGGTGGACGAGATCGCCGCCATACCGCTGCCGAAACCGAGCGCATCCTCGCCGCCTTCGAGCTTGGCCAACATCTCCTCAAAATGGCGTACCGTCGGATTGAGGCCGCGCGAATAGACAGGCCGGTTGCGCTCGCCGCGATAGGTTGCGACCATCTCGTCATAGGTCTCAAACGTGAACAGTGAGGTTTGAACGATCGGCGGTACGACCGCCTCGAAAGCATTGGTCTCGTCATGGGCGACGATGAGAGAGGCGAGCTCGAACGGATCGGAGCCGTTGATCATTTGGACATTTCCTTGATGTCTTCCTCGACGATGTCGAGGATCTTGATGGTCTCGCGCCGTGCTGCCTCGGTGTCCTGGGCGACGATCGCGTTGAACAGGGTGCGGTGATAGGGGAAGGACCGGCGGGCAAAGTCCGGCCGGTCGAAGGGCGTGTCCCAGAAGCGCTCGAAGGCTTCGCGCATCTGTTCCAGAAGCTGCCGGAACAGCGGATTGTGAGTGGCGTCGTAGATCGCGAGATGGAAGACGAGGTCTTCCTTGCCGGCGGTGCCCTTGATCAGATGCACGCGCTCCATTTCGTCGAGCGCCTCGCTGATCTTGCGCAGATCTTCTGCCGTCCTGCGGCGGGCAGCCGCCATGCAGGCCTCGCATTCGATGCCGCGACGCACTTCGAGCGTCTGCAACAGAGCGTCGCGCAGGCTGCCCATGGTCATCGAGAGCGGCATATGAACCGTCGCCGACGTGATCGGCTTGATCAGATAGGTGCCGCTGCCCTTGCGGGTTTCCATGACACCCAGCGCTTGGAACTGGCGAATGACTTCGCGGATTGTCGAGCGCCCCACACCGAGTGCTGCCATCAGCTCCCGCTCCGCCGGCAGCCGGTCCCCGGCCACGAGCGCCGATTGCTGGATGTAAGCGGCAAGTGATTCCGTGACCTGGCGGCCACGATCTGCGGGTGGGAGAGGGGTAAGGGACGATTTCATCGCGGCCTCAAATTGGTCTGACATCATATCAATCAGGCAAGATTGCGCTTGTCAACGGCTCTTGCTTCCCGATTTCCCAGCGTCTCGCCGTTCTCCACTTCGGCGAGGCCCGCTGCATTTTTTCTAGGCAGCGACTGAGAGAAATGTATGCACTTTGCGGGGGCCGCAGGGGTAAACCTGCCGTAGCCGCCGCGCTTTTGCGTCTGGCACGCCGCTTGCTTTTTCCAAATCAGAGTTGGCCGCTAGGGTTCCGGCGCTTCGTTTTGAAGCGTGACTGGTCCGAGAGCGGCTACCGGCGGGGAGACATCCCGACGGGTGCACGGCGGGACAAAAGCCCGGGAGACCTCGTAAGCCAAGGGATTGGCGGCGCGATGGTCTATGCCGATCCCTTTTTGAGATGAGCCAAAAGGGGAATTGCACATGCAGACGTTTTCAAAGCTTCTTTCGATGACTGTGCTTTCGGCCGCCTTGGCCTTGGCCAGCCTCTCCTCTGCCGAGGCTGCGCCGAAGAAAGACTTCAAGGTTGCCTGGTCGATCTATGTCGGCTGGATGCCCTGGGGCTATGCGAATGATACCGGCATCGTCAAAAAATGGGCCGACAAATACGGCATCAACATCGAGGTCACCCAGTTTAACGACTATGTGGAATCGATGAACCAGTACACCGCCGGTGCCTTCGATGCGGTGACGCTGACCAACATGGACGGCCTGTCGATCCCCGCCGCCGGTGGCGTTGACACGACTGCCGTCATTGTCGGCGACTTCTCCAACGGCAATGACGCCCTGATCCTGAAGGACAAGGACAAGCTTGAGGATGTGAAGGGCCAGAACGTCAATCTGGTCGAGTTCTCCGTTTCCCATTACCTGCTGGCGCGGGCTCTCGAAAGCGTCGGCTCGTCCGAGCGCGACGTGAAGGTGGTCAATACATCCGATGCCGACATGGTTGCCGCCTACCAGACGCCTGATGTGACGGCGGTTGTGACCTGGAATCCCTTGGTCGCCACCATCCTCGCAGACAAGTCTGCCAAGACGGTCTTCGACAGCTCGCAGATCCCTGGTGAAATCATCGACATGATGGTCGCCAATTCCGACGTGCTGAAGGACAATCCTGACTTCGGCAAGGCGTTGGCCGGAATCTGGTACGACACCATGGCCGTGATGACGGCGGCAACTGACGAGGGCAAGGCCGCTCGCGAAGCCATGGGTTCGGCTTCCGGCACGGATCTCGCTGGCTTCGAGGCCCAGATGGCCGCGACCAAGCTCTTCGACAAGCCGGCAGATGCCGTAACCTTTGCCGCCTCGCCGGATCTGCCCAAGACCATGGACCTCGTGCGCACCTTCCTGTTCGACAAGGGCCTGCTCGGCAGTGGCGCACCGTCGGCGGATGTCATCGGCATCGAGATGCCGGATGGATCGGTCCTCGGCGACAAGGCCAATGTGAAGTTCCGCTTCACCACCACCTACATGGATGCCGCCGCCAAGGGTGCGCTCTGAACCGCACCGGCCGGATCTTCGGGTCCGGCCGTTGACGTCGTGTCAGAAGGAGAAAGCGAATGCGCTGGATCAATGCACGCCCGAGCAATGGTGCCCGCCTCTCGCTGGCGCTTTTGCCCTTCATTCTCGTGCTCGCCGTCTACATGATCGGTTCGGCAGAGCGGCTGGCGGACAATGCCAATGACAAGCTCCTGCCGGGATTTTCGGCCCTGGCGCAGACCATCAACCGCATGGCCTTCGTCGCCGATCCACGCACGGGCGACTTCCTTTTGTGGTCGGATACAGCCGCCAGCCTGACGCGTCTCGGCCTCGGGCTCGGCATATCCACGGCAATCGCCCTCCTGCTCGGCCTCATCATCGGCATCCTGCCCTATGCAAGGGCGTTTCTCTCCCCCTTTGTTGGGGCAATCTCCATGGTGCCACCTTTGGCGCTCCTTCCCATCCTGTTCATCGTCATGGGCCTTGGCGAGGCGTCCAAGATCGCCCTCATCGTCATCGGCGTTGCCCCGATCATGGTGCGGGACCTAGCGCTCACGGCTCTGTCCCTGCCGCGTGAAATGATCGTCAAGGCCGAAACCCTGTCGGCGTCTTCCTGGCAGATCGCGCTGCGTGTGGTCCTGCCACAGATCCTGCCACGTCTGATCACCACGCTTCGCCTGCAGCTTGGCCCTGCCTGGCTGTTCCTGATCGCGGCGGAAGCCATCTCGTCCGATAGCGGTCTCGGCTACCGCATCTTCCTCGTGCGCCGCTATCTCTCGATGGATGTGATCTTCCCCTATGTCGTCTGGATCACGCTGCTCGCAGTCGTCACCGATATCCTGCTCGATCGCCTGCGCATTGCCGTCTTCCCCTGGTCCGAACTGGAGAAGGGCAGATGAGCGCACTTTCGATCCAAAACCTCTGGAAGGAATATGGCGACCAGATCGTCCTGGAGAATGTTTCCATCGAGATAGAGTCCCGCGCCTTTGTCGCGCTGGTCGGACCGTCCGGTTGTGGCAAGTCCACCTTCCTGCGTTTGCTGCTCGGGCAGGAAAGCCAGACCCGGGGCGAGATCCTGCTGGATGGTCAGGCCCTGCCGCATGAACCGGGACCGGATCGCGGTGTCGTCTTCCAGCGCTACTCGGTCTTTCCGCATCTGACCGTGCTCGGCAATGTCATGTTCGGCAAGGAATTGCAGGCCTCGCGCATCGCGTCGCGACTGTTTGGCTCTGCCCGTCGTGCTGTTGAAGAGGACGCGCGCGCGATGATCGCGGCCGTCGGCCTTGCCGGTTCGGAAGCCAAATACCCGGCCCAGCTTTCCGGCGGCATGCAGCAGCGGCTGGCGCTCGCCCAGGCGCTCATCATGCGGCCCAAGGTTCTGCTGCTGGACGAGCCCTTCGGCGCACTTGATCCCGGCATTCGCGCTGAAATCCATGTGCTGATGAAAAAGCTCTGGCACGAGGCACCAATGACCGTCGTCATGGTCACGCATGACATGCGCGAGGCTTTTACGCTCGCCACCCGCGTCGTGGCGTTTGAGCGCCCGCGCGACCGGCCGGAGGAAAAGCTGCGCTACGGCGCGACGATTTCCCGCGACATCACCATCTGGCCGCCAAGACAGGCAGGCCAGGCCTCCATCTTTCGCCCAGACCGGGACGGCCCGGTCGCTTCAAAGGGTCAATAGCCGGGACGACCCGGCCGACATCCACTGGAGATGAATATGCATATCCGACGTTCTGAAGAGGAAATCGCCGCCAATCGGGCGCGCTACGAGGAACACCAGCGTCAGGGGCTGAATGCCACGCCGAAGGCATTGCCGGGCAAAAGCGAGAAGCCCGCGCCAACCATTGCCGACGGCCGCATCATCCACCGCGAAACCATTCCCGGCGGATGGTACTGGTCGACACGGGTGAAGGCAAACGAGGTGCTGCGCGTTTCCCTCGACGAGGGGGTTTCGACGCTGTCGCTGATTGCCTGGAATGCTGCCGACACCACGGAACGGCTGAACCTTCCCGATACGGTGAAAGTGCAATGGACGACCGGATTGGCCAAGGGCCGGGTGATCTTTTCCGACATGGGAAAGGTGATGTTTTCGATCGTGGAAGACAGCTGCGGTGCCCATGACGTGTTGATGGGCGGCTCGACGGCGTCGTCGAATGCGAAGAAATATCCCGGTGCAAATGGTCCGGCCCTTCGCAACACGCGGGACAATTTCGTGCTGCTTGCCACCAAGGCCGGTCTCGACAAGCGGGATATTCCGGCGGCTCTGGCGCTCTTTGCCCCTGTCCGTGTCGATGCAGACGGCAAGTTTCACTGGAAGCCGGAGCTTGTGCGCGAAGGCGACTATGTCGATCTGCGCGCCGAGATGGACATGATTGTCGGTTTCTCCAACTGCCCGCATCCGCTCGATCCAAATCCGGTCTATGCGCCTGCGGCGGTCACTGTGACCCGTGTCGCAGCAATCGAACCGGCCATGGATGATCTTTGCCGCACGGCCACGCCCGAAGCCGTACGCGGCTTTGAAAACAACGCATTCGCGGCCCTGTGAGCGGAGAGAAGCCATGACCCAGTTCGTCCAGACCTCTCCCGCACGCACGCTGACCAATGCCTTGCAGGACCATTACATCGCAGCCGAAGCGCCGTTTTCGACCGTGGTCAAGAAGGGCCAGATTCTGCGGATCGAGGACAGCTATGGCCAGCAGGCCATCGACACGCTGTTTTACAATGCCGAGGACTTTTCCGAGCGTTATTCCAGCCAGGACACCATGCGCGAGCAGGGGGCGGCTTATATCTCGATCGGCACGAAGATCATCTCCTCAGAAGGCCGCGTCATGGCCACCATGACCGCCGATACCTGCGGGCGGCATGACACCTCCGCCGGTGCCTGCTCCTGCGAGAGCAACACGGTCCGTTTCGGCCACTACACGAAATACCTGCATGCCTGCCGCGACAACTTTGTGCTGGAGGTTTCCAAGCACGGCATGAGCAAGCGCGACGTGGTGCCCAACATCAACTTCTTCATGAACGTGCCGATCGAACCCTCGGGCGAAATGACCATCGTCGACGGTATCTCGGCGCCCGGTGACTATGTCGAGCTCAAGGCGGAGATGGATGTGCTGCTGGTCATCTCCAATTGCCCGCAGATCAACAATCCCTGCAACGGTTTTGACCCGACGCCGGTTCGCGTGCTCGTCTGGGAGGGTGAGGACGCCTGATGTTTGAAAAAGTCCTGATCGCCAATCGCGGCGAAATCGCCGTGCGGGTTATCCGCACGCTGAAGCACATGGGCATTGCATCGGTTGCTGTCTATTCCGATGCCGACCGTTTTTCCAAAGCAGTGCTGATGGCGGATGAGGCAGTGCGGCTCGGTCCAGCACCCGCTTCCGAAAGCTACCTGAATGTCGAGGCCGTCATTGTCGCCTGCCGACAGACGGGGGTTCAGGCCGTGCATCCAGGCTACGGCTTCCTGTCGGAAAACATCGGTTTTGCCGAGCGACTGAAGTCTGAAGGCATCACGTTCATTGGCCCAAGCTCTGAGAATATCGCCGATTTCGGTCTGAAACATACGGCCCGCGAACTGGCCAAGGCAAGCGGAGTGCCGCTGCTTCCCGGCTCTGATCTCTTGGCGGATCGTGATGCGGCACTGACGGCAGCTGAAGGGATCGGCTATCCGGTGATGCTGAAATCCACCGCCGGTGGTGGTGGCATCGGCATGCAGCTTTGCGATACGCCAGACGCACTGGCCGCCGCCTTCGACAGCGTGCAGCGCACGGCCAAATCCAGCTTCGGCGATGCGCGCGTCTATCTGGAGCGCTTCGTTTCGAAGGCGCGCCATGTGGAAGTGCAGATATTCGGGGATGGCAAAGGCCGGGTGATCGCGCTCGGAGAACGCGATTGCTCGCTGCAACGGCGAAACCAGAAGGTGATCGAGGAAACGCCGGCGCCGGGACTTTCGGATGCGGTTCGTGCAAAACTGCATGGGGCCGCCGTGGCGCTCGGCCGGCAGGTGAACTACACCTCTGCCGGGACCGTCGAATTCATCTACGACCCGGCGCGTGAAGAGTTCTACTTTCTCGAGGTGAACACTCGTCTGCAGGTTGAGCATCCGGTCACGGAAGCCGTATTTGGCATTGATCTCGTCGAATGGATGATCCGGCAGGCGGCCGGCGAGGATGTGCTGACGGGCAAGGAAAACCTCGTGCCGAACGGCGCTGCGATAGAAGCGCGTGTCTACGCCGAGATGCCCCATGCCGGCTTTCGCCCGAGCGCCGGTCTGCTGACGGAGGTGGTCTTCCCCGATGATATCAGGGTCGACGGTTGGGTGGAGACCGGAACCGAGGTGACGCCCTTCTATGATCCGATGCTGGCCAAGGTCATCGTCTCTGGTTCGGATCGTGATGCCGCCATTGCCGCCTTGTCCTCTGCCCTCGGCAAGACATCGCTTTGTGGAATTGAGACCAATCTCGACTACTTGAAAGCCATTGCGGCCTCCGATCTCTTCCGCAGTGGGGATGTCGCGACAACCGCACTCAAGGATTTCGACTTCGTGCCCGATGTCGTTGAGGTTATCGCACCCGGCGCGCAATCTTCTCTGCAGGAATTGCCGGGCCGGCTGGGGCTTTGGCATGTCGGCGTGCCGCCATCCGGTCCCATGGATGAGCGTTCGTTCCGCCATGCCAACCGGCTGGTCGGCAACCACGATCATACGGCGGCGCTTGAACTTACCGTTTCCGGCCCGGTGTTGAAATTCTTCTCCGATACGGTGGTGGCGCTTGCCGGAGCCGTGATGCCGATGGCGGTGGACGGCAAGGCCGTTCCCCATGATGCGGCGGTGGTGGTCAAGTCTGGTCAGACGCTGACGATCGGCAGCATTTCAGGCGCAGGCCAGCGCGCCTATCTCGCCGTCGCCGGCGGTTTCGACGCGCCGCTGGTCATGGGCTCGCGCGCAACTTTCGGCCTCGGCCAGTTCGGCGGCAATGCGACAGGCACACTTCGCGCCGGCCATGTGTTGCGTCTGGCCCGTGCGGAGCAGAAAGATGTAAAGCCCGCTGCCGCGCCGGCGGCGCTGACCCGCGAATGGTCCGTCGGCGTCGTCTATGGTCCCCATGGCGCGCCGGATTTCTTTCTGCCCGAAGACATCGAGACGTTGTTTTCGACCGACTACGAAGTGCATTTCAATTCTGCCCGCACAGGCGTGCGTCTCATCGGTCCGGCGCCGAAATGGGCGCGCGAGGATGGTGGCGAGGCGGGGCTGCATCCCTCCAACCTGCACGACAATGCCTATGCGATCGGTGCCATCGATTTCACCGGCGACATGCCGATCATTCTGGGGCCTGACGGCCCGAGCCTCGGCGGCTTCGTCTGCCCGGCGGTGATTGCGCGCGACGAGCAGTGGAAGATGGGGCAGTTCAAGCCGGGAGATCGGATCCGGTTTCATGCTGTTTCGCGGGATGCCGATTTGCCCGTCGCGGCACCGAGCGTTTCCCGCCTAGGCCTCGACACCGGTTCCCCGATCCTCGCCTCCAGCGTTGATGGCCCGGTCCCCGTCGTTTATCGCCGCCAGGGTGACGACAATCTTCTGATCGAATATGGCGAGATGCAGCTCGATATCGCCATTCGTATGCGTGTGCATTTGGTGATGCAGGCGGTCCAATCAGCACGATTGCCGGGCCTGATCGATCTCACCCCCGGCATCCGCTCGTTGCAGATCCACTACGACGGCACGACCCTGTCGCGCGCCAAACTGCTTAGGCAACTGATGGAGATCGAAAAAAGCCTGCCTCCGGTTTCGGAAGTGAAGGTGCCGAGCCGCACCGTCTGGCTGCCACTGTCGTGGAACGACCCTGAAGCTGAACTTGCCATGCGCAAATATCAGGAACTGGTGCGCCCCAACGCGCCCTGGTGCCCGTCGAACATCGAATTCATCCGCCGCATCAACGGTCTTGCCGATGAGCAGGCAGTGAAAGACACGATCTTCAACGCCTCCTACCTGGTGATGGGGCTGGGTGACGTCTATCTCGGCGCACCGGTCGCCACCCCGCTTGATCCACGTCACAGGCTGGTGACGACCAAATACAATCCGGCCCGCACCTGGACGCCGGAAAATGCGGTCGGTATCGGCGGCGCCTATATGTGCATCTACGGCATGGAGGGGCCGGGCGGTTACCAGCTCTTCGGGCGCACAATCCAGGTGTGGAACACTTGGCGCGAGACGCCGGTGTTCAACAAGGGCAAGCCTTGGCTGCTCGATTTCTTCGATCAAATCCGCTTCTTTCCCGTTTCCCACGAGGAGCTGATGGAGGCCCGTGCCGCCTTCCCGCATGGTGGTTATCCGATCCGCATTGAAGACGGTACCTTCTCCTACGCCGACTACGAAGCGGACCTTGCCCGCAATGCCGAGAGCATTCAGGCCTTCAAGCAGGGGCAGCAGGCGGCCTTTGAGGCAGAACGTCGCCGCTGGAAGGACGAAGGTCTCGACAGTTTCCAGGTCGACGAGGGCGCAGGCCCCGGTCTTGGTGGGGATATTCCGGAAGGGTGCTTCGGCGTGGAAAGTGCCGTACCTGGCAATGTCTGGAAACTGCTGGTCGAGGAGGGCCAGAAAGTGAAGGCCGGCGAGACGCTCGCCATCATCGAATCTATGAAAATGGAAATTAATGTCACAGCCCATGCCGCAGGCACGGTGCGCGATCTGCGAGCCGGACCGGGTCGAAACGTCAAAGCCGGCGATGTGCTGGTCGTTCTGGAGGATCTTTAAATGTTGCCCGTCATTCTCGACCTCGCCTCCGTAAAGGCCGCCTATGCATCTGGCCTTTCCCCGCTCGACTTGGTGGAAGAGGTGATTGCCCGCCGCAAGGCCTCCGACGATCCGGCGATCTTCATCACTGAGACACCGGATGAGGACCTGCGCGCCGCGGCCAAAGCACTGATGGATGTCTCGCCAGAGCCAAACAGCCTACCGCTTTGGGGTATTCCCTTCGCAGTCAAGGACAATATCGACGTTGCAGGCCTGCCGACAACAGCCGCTTGCCCTGCCTTCGCCTATAGTCCCGACAAGGACGCAACCGTGGTCGCTAGGCTGAAGGCTGCCGGTGCCATTGTTATCGGCAAGACCAATCTCGACCAGTTCGCGACGGGCCTCAACGGCACGCGGTCGCCCTATGGCGCACCACGCTCGGTGTTCGACAAGGCCTATGTTTCGGGTGGGTCCTCGTCAGGTTCGGCAGTCACCGTGGCCTCAGGTCTCGCAAGCTTTGCGCTCGGCACTGACACAGCCGGCTCGGGCCGGGTGCCGGCTGCCTTCAACAACCTCGTTGGCATCAAGCCGACACCTGGCCTGGTCCCGAATGTCGGCGTCGTTCCGGCCTGCCGCAGCGTCGATGTGGTCACCGTCTTTGCGGCAACCGTCGGCGATGGTGTTGCGATCCGTAAGGTCATGGATGGTCTCGATGCGGGCGATCCCTATTCGCGCAAGGCCGTGCCCGCAGCACTTCCGGCAAGCGGCCTTCGCATAGGCGTGCTGGAGGGAGCAGAGCGGGAATTCTTCGGCAATGCAGCCGTCGAGGCACTGTATGACGCGGCCATCGAGCGGGCGAAATCGCTTGGCGCCACCATCGTGCCGTTCGACTATGCACCATTCCGGCAGGCCGCCGAATTGCTCTACAACGGCCCCTGGGTTGCCGAGCGGCTGGCCGCGGTCAAGGATTTCATCGGAGCGAATGCCGATGATTTCGACCCGACGGTCAGAAAGATCATTGAGGGTGCAAAGGCCTATGATGCGGTCGATGCCTTCGAAGGTCAGTACAAGCTCGGCCACCTGCGCCAGAAGGCGCTCGCCGAGTGGGAAAAGCTCGACATGCTGATGCTGCCGACCTCGCCGACCACCTATACAGTGGAAGCCATGCTCGCAGACCCGATCGTCAAGAACAGCCATTTCGGCCGTTACACCAACTTTGCCAATCTCTTTGGCTATGCGGCGATTGCAATTCCCGGCGGTTTTGGTGCCGACGGTCTGCCGAGCGGGGTTACCCTGTTCGGCCCCTCCTTCTCGGACGATGCACTTGCTCCCTTCGCCGATGCCATGCACCGCGCGGCGGCTGCGGGCATGGGTAAGGACAAGGCGGCAAGCCTGCCGGACGCCTCGAAGGTTGCTGAGCCTGACGACGGCCTTGTCACGATCATGGTCGTTGGCGCGCACCTGACCGGCATGCCGCTCAACCACGAACTGACCGGCCCCGGCGGGAAGTTACTGAAAACCTGCCGCACGGCCGGTGACTACCGGCTTTTCGTTCTGCCCAACACCACCCCGCCGAAGCCCGGCCTCATTCGCGAACCCGGCTTTGCCGGTAAGGGGCTGGAGGTCGAGGTTTGGAAGGTGACACCCGCTGCCTTCGGGCGCTTTGTACAAAACATTCCAGCCCCGCTCGGAATCGGCAAGGTGATGCTCGATGACGGCAGCCAGGTCTCCGGCTTCCTCTGCGAACCCTATGCCATCGAAGGCGCGCAGGAGGTAACGGCTCTTGGGGGCTGGCGAGCTTATATCGCGTCGCGCAAGGTGTGAGGTTTTTTCCGGTTTCGCACGGGTTATACCGTTTTTGCAAAAAGGTATAACCCGGACCAGGAGACGGAAGGGCGGGCTGCGCCGCGCTCAGTCGCTCTCGCCCTCGATCAGCGTCATCGGCCATAGCCGTCGGCGCGCGGCATCCGGGTAATGCTGGGCAAAATCAGGCATGGTGGCAAGCAGGCTTTCGGCAAGCGCGATGCCGAGCGAGCGCAGGTCAGGACGGAAGCATGTCAGGATTGGGTTCAGGAATTGGGCCTGCGGGCTGTATTGGCCGATGACGGCGATGTCGCGGCCTGGCTTCAATCCGGCTTCCTGCAGTCCACGATAAAATCCGACGACAGTCGCTTCGTTGAGGAGGACGATCGCCGAAGGCCGATCCCGAGTGGCAAGCACCGCTTGTGCCACCGCATAACCGCCCGCCTCATTCGGACTGGAGCGATAGACGTGGCTCGGCGCCAATTCCAGCCCGTGGCGTCCCAGTACGACCCGGCTATGGTTTTCGAACACATGGCCGAGATTGATGTCCCCATGGGGCCGGCTGATGGCGATCCTGGTGTGGCCCTTGGCCACCAGCCGCTCGAGTGCCACGTCCGCCATCCCCTCGAAATCCAGATCGTACCAGGGCTGGCCGACATCGGTCTGGCTTCGTCCGAGCGTGATGAAGGGGATCTTCGTCTTGTGCAGAAGATCGAATCGGGCATCCTGGAACCGCGTGGCCGAGAGGATGATGCCATCGGCAAAGCCACGTGCCACGATCCGCTTGAGATAATCGTCCGGGTCTTCTTCCGACGAACACAGCAGCGCCACGAGGTCGAGCTTGTGGCGGGACAACACGGTTTGCACACCGTCGAAGACCCGCATGAAGAAGCTGTCGCCCTGGCCGGTGATGTCGTGGCCGGTCTGCATCATGAAGCCAATGATGCCGGTGGCGCCCTTTCGCAAGGACCGCCCAGCCTGGTTTGCCACGTATCCCAGCTTCTCCGCTGCTTCCAACACCCGTTGGCGCGTCTCTTCATTGACGTCGGGTTTGCCGTTCAGGGCACGCGATACCGTCCCGATGGAGATATCGAGATGGTCAGCCAGTTGTCGGATGCCCTTCATGAATGCTTTCCCCCTACAGAACTTGTTCCGTAATCGTTTACGAAACCTATTGACACAATGCAGCTCCTGTTCCTAGTATCGTAAACGTTTACGGGGTGTGCGGAAGAGGAGTTCCGCTCATCCTTTGGGAGGATAGCAGTGACATTACGGGCCGTTTTGTGCGGATGCGGAGCTATGGCAAGAGGCTGGCTCCAGGCGCTCGCAAATGCGAATGAAATCGAGGGCGCCGTCGAACTCGTCGGCCTCGTCGATCTCGACAGGAGCGTGGCCGAGAGGCTGGCCGTCGAGTTCGGTCTCACCAATGCCGTCATCGGTACCGACCTTGCGGCGGTGCTGGTCGAGACCCGCGCCGATATGCTGTTCGACGTCGTGGTTCCTTCGGCCCGTGCGATCGTCGTTGCAACGGCATTGCGCCATGGCTGTCACGTGCTCTCCGAAAAGCCGCTTGCGACGTCTCTGGACGAGGGCGCCATGCTGCTCAAGCTTGCGGCCGAGATGGGGCGCGTGCATGCCGTGGTCCAGAACCGTCGTTTCATCAGTGGTATTCGTCGTCTGCGGCGCGCTGTTGACGAGGGGTTGATCGGTGAGCTGACAGGTATCCATTGCGACTTTTTCATCGGCCCGCATTTCGGCGGTTTCCGCGAGGCGATGGACAATGTCCTGCTGCTCGATATGGCCATTCACACCTTCGATGCAGCGCGCTTCGTCTCCGGCAAACAACCGCTCTCCGTCTATTGCGTCGAGACCAATCCCTCCGGCTCCTGGTACGCTCACGGCGCTGCCGCCAACGCCATCTTCCGGCTCTCCGGCGATGCCGTCTTTACCTATCGCGGCTCGTGGTGCGCCGAGGGGCGCCGGACCAGCTGGGAAAGCGCCTGGCGCCTCACTGGTTCGAAGGGCATGCTCACCTGGGACGGCGAGGACGCCTTCGAGCTTACGGTCGCGGGCAAGGAACTCGGGCTTCTGCGCGGTTTCGAAACGCTGACTTTGCCGGATGCGCCGGTCGAGCAGGAGACGCTGGGTCATCGCAGCGTGCTCGTCGACTTCATCTCTTCGGTCCGTGACGGCACCACGCCCGAGACCGTCAGCACCGACAACATCAAGAGCCTGGCGATGGTTCTCGGCGCCATCGAGAGCGCCCGGACCGGCATGGCAATCGACATCTCTTCAGAAGGACATTGAACCCGTGAGCAATCCCGCATCATCGATCCGCATCGGAACCATGGTCAGCGCCAGTGGCGGCAAGGCGGCCGAGCGTATCGGCCAGATCGCCGACATGGGTTTTGAAAGCTTCGAGCCCTTCTTCTGGCAGACAACCAATGGTCAGGATCTCGCAGAGCTCGGCAAGCACTGTGTCGAGGCAATCGGCGAACGCAACATCACGATCTCCACGCTTGGCATGTTCGGCAACCCGCTCGAAGAGACCGACATGGATCTCCAGACCCTTCAAGGCTGGAAGGACTGCATCGACAATGCCCATCATTTCGGCGCGACCTGCGTGGCCGGCTTTACCGGCCGCATCCGCAACAAGCCGCTAACCGACAGCCTGCCGCGTTACCGCGAGATCTGGAGCGACCTTGCCAAGCGGGCCGCCGACAAGGGGGTGAAGATCGCGTTCGAGAACTGCGCCATGGACGGTAACTGGCAGACCGGCGACTGGAACATCGCCCACAATCCGGATGCCTGGGAGCTGATCTTCAACGAGACGCCGGATGAGCATATCGGCCTTGAGTGGGAGCCGTGCCATCAGATGGTCTACCTGATCGATCCAATCCCGCAGATCCGCAAATGGGCGCACAAGTTCTTCCACGTGCATGGCAAGGACGCGACGATCCGCTGGGATGTCATCCGCGAACACGGGATCTTCGGCAAACATCCCTTTGTCTTCATGCGCACGCCGGGCTTCGGCGACACCAACTGGACGGATGTGATTTCCGAGCTCCGGCTCGCCGGCTGGTCCGGCTCGATCGACATCGAGGGCTGGCACGACCCGGTCTATCGGGACGCACTGGAAATGACAGGCCAGGTGCATGGCCTGAACTATCTGAAGAATTGCCGGGGCGGGAACTTCGTCATCGACCCGCAATGAAGACTGCCATCCGGCTTGGAGGAAGCCGGATGGATCTATGGTCAACTCAAGGAGGAGAACATGTCTATCAAGAATTGCCTGCTGGCCGGTGCGCTGGCACTGAGCACCGTATCCGGGCTTGCCTTGGCAGCCCATGCGCAGGAAGAAGTCACCATCAGGATCTGGAGCCTGGACAAGCCGGAACAACCGGCCTTCAACCTGGCGAAGGAGTTCGACGAGAAGGAACCCGGCATCAAGGTCGAATATCGATTGATCCAGTTCGACGATGTCGTCTCGGAAGCGATGCGCGCCTATTCGACCGGCCAGGCGCCCGACATCATCGCCATCGACAATCCAGAGCATGCCCTCTTTGCGTCTCGCGGCGCCTTTCTTGATCTCACCGACCGGATCGCGAAGTCAGACGTGATCAAACCGGCCAATTATTTCCCTGGACCGCTCAATTCGGTCACCTGGGACGAAAAGCTCTTCGGCGTGCCGAAGGCGACGAACACCATCGCGCTTTACTACAATGCCGACATGTTCAAGGAAAAGGGTCTCGATCCGGACAAGCCGCCGCAGACCTGGGCGGAGCTTATTGATGCCGCGCGCAAGCTGACAGATCCATCCAAGAACGTCTATGGTCTGGCCTTCTCCGCAAAGGCGAGCGAGGAGGGGACGTTCCAGTTCCTGCCTTGGGCGCAGATGGGCGGCGGCAGCTATGAAAAAATCAATGCGGACGGTGCGGTCAAGGCACTCGAAGCCTGGAAAACCATCATGGACGAGAAGCTTGCCTCACCCGACAGCCTGACGCGTGGCCAGTGGGATTCGACAGGCACCTTCAATTCCGGCAATGCGGCCATGGCAATCTCCGGACCCTGGGAACTGAACCGGATGAGCGACGAGGCGAAGTTCGACTGGCGTGTGGCGCTTCTGCCCGTGCCGGAAGCTGGCGCCGAGCGATCATCCGCCATGGGTGACTTCAACTATGCGATCTTCGCCAATTCCGAGCACCCGGACGAGGCCTTCAAGGCGCTCGAATATTTTGCTTCGCAAGATGACAAGATGTTCGAGAAATACGGTCAGTTGCCGGCTCGCTCCGACATCACGCTGCCGGCGACCGGCAACGAGAAGAAGGATGCAGCGCTCAAGGTCTTCCAGGAGCAGCTGAAATACGCCAAGGCGCGCGGCCCCCATCCGGAATGGCCGAAGATTTCCAAGGCGATCCAGGATGCCATCCAGGCGGCACTTACCGGTCAGATGACCCCGAAAGACGCGTTGGATCAGGCGGCAGAGACCATCAGCGCCGTTACGGGTTGAGCGATTGGCGATGATCGCGGTGATGCCCCCATGATGATCCGCAATCTTCGCCTCTTCAACCTCCCGGAGGGCCGTCCTCGTTCCCCCAAGTCGCGGGGGCGGCCCGACCGGAGATGCCAATCGCCATGCGGAGACCCTTCATGCGCAAGATCCTGTCCAGCCTGACTGACGGGCGCGGTTTCGACATCGGCCTCGTCGCGCTTCCGCTCGGCTTTCTTCTTCTGATGTCCGGCCTGCCGCTCCTCTACAATGTGTTGATGAGCTTCCAGGAGGTGGACATGTTTTCACTGGGCAGCTTCTTCCGTCCCTTTGTCGGCTTCAAGAATTATGTGACGCTGTTTTCACAGCGCGAAACCTGGCCGATCTTCGCCAACACCGCCGTCTTTGTCTGTGCCTCGATTGCCGGACAGTTTCTGATCGGCTTCGGCCTTGCCCTGTTCTTCTGGACCAATTTTCCAGGCGCGTCATGGCTGCGTGGACTTTTCCTCGTCTCCTGGATCATGCCGGGCCTAGTGGTGGGCGCCATCTGGAATTGGATCCTCTCGGGGGATTTTGGCGTGTTCAACTTCTTCCTGCGAGAAGCAGGTCTCATCTCTCAGAACATCTTCTGGCGATCGGACCCGCATTATTCGCTTTGGGCCGTGATCATCGCCAATATCTGGCTCGGCACGTCTTTCAACATGATCCTGCTGTCGGTCGGTCTGTCCGGCATCCCTAAGGATCTCTACGAGGCAGCCGAACTCGACGGTGCCAATGTCTGGCAGCGCTTCTGGACGATCACGCTTCCCATGATGCGCTCGACCATCGGCGCCATCGTTTCGCTAGGCCTGATCTTCACCTTGCAACAGTTCGACCTCTTTGCCGCCATCACATCCGGGGGACCGAACAACGCCTCGAATGTTGCGCAATACTGGGCCTGGGAACTTTCCTTCCGGCAATATGATTTCGCCCGCGGCGCGACGATATCCGTCATCATGATTATCTTCGTGATGCTGGCTTCCGTCGTCTATGTCCGCTCGACACGGCAGGAGATCCGCGGATGAGCGATACCTCCCGCAACCGCCTGATGCTCTTAATCGCCATCCTCTTGGCGGCGATCTATCTCTTCCCGCTCTACTGGATGTATATCACCACTGTGAAATCAGGCTCGGCCATGTTTGCCACGCCGCCGAGCTTCTGGCCCAGTGATCCGCAATGGGCAGCCTTTCCCTATGTCTGGGAAAGCCGCAACATGGCCCGCTATCTGTGGAACTCGCTGGTCATTGCGATCGGCGCCGTCACCTTGATTACGGTACTTGGTACAGGCTGTGCCTATGTGCTCGCGCGGTATCGCAATGGCTGGATCGATGTCGGGCTTTTCCTCATCCTGATGCTGCAGGTCCTGCCGGCCTCGCTGATGATCACGCCGATCTTCGTCGGCTTCTCGCAGGTCGGCATGCTCGAATATCCGCGTGCCGCCGTCATCATCGCCATCGCTGCCAAAAGCATGCCGTTTTTCGTGGTGCTTGTGCGTGCGACCTTCATGAGCGTGCCGATGGAGCTGGAAGAAGCGGCCCTCGTCGACGGCAATTCGCGAGTCGGCGCCTTCTTCCACATTGTCCTGCCGCTCGCCCGCAATGGCATCCTTGTCTCCGCCATCCTGATCTTCATGCAGGCCTTCGGCGAGTTCGTCTATTCGAAGTCGATCATCCAGGCCGTCGAATACCAGCCGGCGAGCGTCGGGTTGAATTCCTTCATGGGACCGAACACCAATGAGTGGAACAACATCATGGCTTTTGCCACGATGTATGTGACGCCCATCCTCGCCATCTTCGTTCTTCTACAGCGCCGGATCGTGTCCGGCCTGACCTCCGGAGCGCTCAAATGACCCACCAGATCGAACTTTCGGGCGTCAACAAATACTATGGTGCCTATCACGCGCTGCGCGACATCGACCTGAAGATCAGGAAGGGTTCCTTTGTCGCGCTGGTCGGTCCGTCCGGTTGCGGCAAATCCACGCTTTTGCGCTCGCTTGCCGGGCTTGAGAGCATATCCGCCGGCGAACTGGTGATCGCAGGCGAGCGGATGAACAACGTGCCGCCGCGCAAGCGCGACCTTGCCATGGTGTTTCAGTCCTACGCGCTTTATCCGCATATGACTGTCGAACAGAACCTCACCTATTCCTTGCGCATTCGCGGCGTGAAGAAGGCTGAGGCGAAGAAGGCGGCCGAGGAGGTGGCCCAGACTACGGGTCTTTCCAATCTCCTTCACCGCTACCCCCGCGAACTGTCCGGTGGCCAGCGTCAGCGTGTCGCGATGAGCCGAGCGATCATCCGCAATCCGAAGGCCTTCCTGTTCGACGAGCCGCTATCCAACCTCGATGCGGCGCTGCGTGTCCACATGCGAAAGGAGATCCGATCCCTGCATGACCGGCTCGGCGCAACATCGGTTTATGTCACCCATGACCAGATCGAGGCGATGACCATGGCCGATCATGTCGTCGTCATGCGCCAGGGGGTGATCGAGCAGCAGGGCGCGCCGCTCGACCTCTACGACCGCCCCGTTAACAAATTCGTGGCCGGCTTCATCGGCTCCCCCGCAATGAATTTCATTCCAGCAACCGTGGGTCCTGACGGCCGATCGCTGACGCTGGATCTCGGAACACCGCAAATCGTACGACTAGATCGAGCCGTCCCTTCGGTTGCTGAACTGATCGTCGGACTTCGGCCCGAACATCTGCGGATTGTACCGGATGAGGAGGCCATGCTGCGCCTGCCGGTCGGCATCGTCGAGAGCACGGGCTCGACCACCTACATCACCTCTGCAACCATGCCGGAAATCAACGTGGTCGTCGGCGAGCGTCAGCAGCTAGTCCACGGCGAAATGATCGGTCTCTCCTTCGATCCAAGGCATCTGCACCTCTTCGACCAGACGACGGAAAAGCGAATTTAGCATTCGCGCAGCGATAGCGGTCCGACCGTCATGGCGCCGGCGTGATCTTGACGCGTCGCCGTTTCGCGACACATGGGGTTGATGAACGAACCGATCACCATCAATCCCGAATATCTGACTGGTCACCTCAAGGCACTGCTTGCGATCCCGAGCCCGACAGGGTTTACCGATGAGGCAGTCCGCTACACGGCGCGAGAGCTGGAAAAACTCGGCCTGGACGTGATGCTGACGCGTCGTGGCGCGATCCGAGCGCTGAGGCCGGGGGTGGCGCGGCGGCCTGCGCGCGGCATTGTCTCTCATCTTGACACGCTCGGTGCGCAGGTAAAGGCGCTCAAGGACAATGGCCGGCTGGAGCTGGTATCGATCGGCCATTGGTCGGCCCGTTTTGCCGAGGGCGCTCGGGTCTCGATCTTTTCATCAAAGGGCATCTATCGCGGCACCATCCTGCCACTGAAGGCCTCCGGCCATACGTTTAACGAGGAAGTCGATACCCAACCGAGCGGCTGGCCTCATGTCGAACTGCGAGTCGATGCCCTGTCGCGGCATCGTCACGACCTTACGCAGCTCGGCATCGACATAGGCGACATCGTTGCCGTCGATCCGCAACCGGAATTCCTGGAAAACGGTTTCATCGTCTCGCGTCATCTCGACGACAAGGCAGGGGTGGCGATCATGCTCGCAGCCCTCGAAGCCATGCAGCGTCATGAGATCGAAACGCCGGTTGATACCTATTGGCTCTTCACCATCGGCGAAGAAGTCGGGGTCGGGGCATCCGCTGCTCTCGTGCCGGAGATCGCTTCTCTTGTCGCCATCGACAACGGCACGACGGCGCCGGGGCAAGCTTCACAGGAATTCGGCGTGACGCTTGCGATGGCCGACCAGACTGGTCCCTTTGACTACCATTTGTCGAAGAAGCTGCATCAGATCTGTCGTGATCAGGGCATTCCCGTCCAGAAGGACGTGTTTCGCTACTATCGCTCGGATGCGGCGTCCGCCGTAGAGGCGGGGCACGATGTTCGAACAGCCCTCATCACTTTCGGCGTCGATGCATCACATGGCTACGAGCGCATCCATCTGCATGCGCTGATGTCGAATGCGAAGCTCGCCGTGTTTTATGCGATGAGCGAGGTGCAGATCGAGCGGGATGCCGAGGAGATTTCCGGTCTGCACGGATTTACGCGCCAGAAGGTCGCTCAGGCGGAGCAGGCGTTGGAACCGACGCAGGAGATCGACCCTTCGGCTGTTGGAACGTGATCTCTCGTCAAAACCGTTACGGACGTTGGGCGCCTGTCGTCGTCGTATAGATCGAATAGAGCGACGTGGTTGCCGTGATGAACAGGCGATTCCGCCGGGGGCCGCCGAAGGTGAGGTTGGCGACGACCTGCGGCACCAGGATCTTGCCGAGCAGGATACCCTCCGGCGAAAAGCAATGTACGCCGTCGGCAGCACTAGACCAGAGATTGCCGGCGACATCGACGCGGATGCCGTCGGGGATTCCCTTGTCGATCTCAGCAAAGACGCGGCCCTTCGAGAGCGACCGGCCATCGTCAGATACGTCGAAGACCAGGATGTGGCGCGGGGCCTCGGGCGCGTGGCTTGCGCCGGAATCCGCGACATAGAGGCGACGTTCGTCCGGTGAAAAGGCGAGGCCGTTGGGCTGCAGGAAATCGCTGGCCATGATCGAGAGCGACCCGGTTTGCGGATCCAGCCGCCAGATGTTGCGGCTTTCCTGTTCTTCCTCGGCCTTATAACCTTCGTAGTCCGAAAGGATTCCGTAGGAGGGATCGCTGAACCAGACGCTGCCATCCGAGTGCACGACAACGTCATTGGGTGAGTTCAGCCGCTTGCCGTCGTGACTATCGGCAAGCACCGTGATGGTGCCGTCCACCTCGGTGCGGGTCACCCGGCGCAGACCATGTTCGCAGGACACAAGACGTCCCTGACGGTCCCGCGTGTGGCCATTGGCGAAGTTGGACGGGCTGCGGAAGACCGAGACGCCACCGCCTTCGACCCAGCGCAGGATGCGCTGGTTGGGAATGTCGGAGAACAGGAGATGGCCTGCATCGTCGAACCAGACGGGACCTTCCGCCCAACGGCAATCGGAATAGAGTTCTTCCAGGGCCGCACTGCTGACGACGAGATCGCGAAAGCGCGGATCGTGTATCTCATAGAAGGGGTTGTCCGACATGGGCGTGTCCTGCAGGTTTTAGCGTTTGTCGAGCGGACGGGCGCTCGGCAGCATGATGACGGCAATGATGATGAGGCCGGTGAGGATCAGGCGGATGCCGGCCCCGAAGCCATAGGTGTTGAGCATCGAGACGACCAGGAACATGAAGAGCGAGGCGCCCCAGATGCCCGGTACGTTGGAATTGCCGCCGGCGACCGCCGTGCCGCCGATGACCACGACGGCAATGGACATCAACAGATATTCCGTGCCCATGTTGAGTGCGGCCCCACCGGAGAAGCTGGCAAGCAGATAACCGCAGATAGACGCAAGCACCGCGCAGATCACGTAAGTAACGAGCCGCGTTCCGTCGATCGGGATACCGGTCATGCGGGCGGCCTTGATGCTCTGGCCGATGGCGGCGATCCAGCGGCCATAGATGGTCTTGTTAAGCACAAACCAGACGATCAGCGACAGCACGAAGGCGACGAAGGCGACATTGGGCACGCCGAGCGTCGATGCTGTGGTGAAGTCGGCAAGGGCCGCAGGCGGCTTGATGCGCAGCCCGCGATTGGTCCAGATTGCGGTCGACTGGATGATGAAGCTCATAGAGAGCGTCGCGATGATTGGCGGGATGCGCAGGAGCTTGATCAGGGCGTAGTTGCCTACGCCGATCGCAATGCCGATCAGGACCGCGACCAGGAGGCCGATCAGGATCGTGGCATTGTCGACATTCATCACCTTGAGCGCCACCGTGCCGGCCAGCGTCATGTTGGCAGGCACAGAGAGATCAATATTGCCGGGTCCGAGCGTGATGACAAGCATCTGGCCGAGGCCGACAAGGATGGAGAAGGCCGCGAAGGTGAGCGCTGCCTGACCCAGACCCAGCGTGCTTGCACCACCGGTGAAAACGATCGTTGTCACGAAGACGAGTGCAGCTGCCACGAAGGACCAGATCCAGGGGCGTTTCAGCAAAGCGGTCATGACTTTGCCCTCCGGCCTTCGAAGCGGTTGAGCGCCAGTCTCAAGGTGAGCACCAGGATGAGGATCGCGCCCTGGGCGCCGATCTGCCAATCGGGCGAGATCCTGAGGAAGGACAGGAAAGAGCCTGCAAGCGTCAGCGTCAATGCACCGATGACGGCGCCGATCGGCGAGACACGGCCGCCGACGAATTCCCCGCCACCAAGGATGACGCCGGCGATCGACAGCAGCGTATAGCGCAGCGCGATGTTGGCGTCAGCCGAGGTGGTTAGCCCCACCAGCGCGATGCCTGACAACACTGCGAAGAGTCCGGCCAGCGCATAGATCGAGGCGCGGGCACCAATGATCGACCAGCCGGCGCGCTCCACCGAGCGGGCATTGCCGCCAACGCCGCGCAGGACGACGCCGAAGGAGGAGCGCATGATGAGATAGTGGCTTACGGCGGCGACCAGCACGCTGGCAACGATCGCCATCGGCACCAGCGGTGGGCGCGAGGTCATGATGGCCCGGATCCATGTCGGAGCCGATCCGCCGGGCGCCGGCAGGATGAGGACGGCGAGCCCGCCCCATACAAAGCTCATGCCGAGTGTGACGACGATCGACGGGAGATCGCGCACATAGATCAGCACGCCGATCACCGCATAGACGCCGATTGCCCCGGCAAGGATCGCGATACCGAGCAGCGGTGTGTCGTTGAGGAAAGTGGCTGTGACGCAGGCCGCAAAGCTGACGAAGGTTCCCATCGAAAGATCAAGGTCGTTGATCGTCATGACCAGCATCTGGGCGATGGTGGCGAGCGCGATCGGGACGGCCAGATTGAACAGCAGGTTCAGGCCCGTGTAGCTCATGGCGCGCGGCTGGAGATAGAAGACCGCAGCCAGAAGAACGGCGAGCGACAGAGCGGGGATCAGCAGACGGATGCTGTCGGCAGAGAGATATGCCTTCATGCCGCGGCCTCCTTGAAGGATGCAGACAAGATATTTTCCTCCGTGACGTCATCGCCGGACAATTCCGCGACGATGGCGCCGTTGTTGAAGACATAGACTCGGTCGCAGAGGCAGACCTCGTCCATCTCTGTCGAATACCAGATGAAGGTTCGGCCGTTCGCAGCCTCGCTTCTCAAGATGCCGTAGACCTCCTGCTTGGTGCCGAAGTCGACGCCGCGCATTGGATCGTCCATCAGCACGACGGGCGCGCGGCTGGCCAGCGCCCGGGCAAACAGCACCTTCTGCTGATTGCCACCTGACAGAGACAGAATGCCGTTTTCCATGTCGGGTGTGCGGACGCCGATCCGCTCCCTCCAGGATTGGCCGAGTGTCTCTTCCTTCTGCTCGTCCAGCGTTCCCAGTCGTGACAGGTCGGGCAATATGCCGATGCTGAAATTCTTGAGGATGCTCCAGAGTGTGAAGGTGCCATTGACGGCGCGGTCACCGGCGACGAAGGCGACCTCAGGATCTTTCGGGCGCAGCCAGTTGCCGCTGCGGGCATCGAAGAGATCGATCAGCATCTCGGTCTGGCCATGGCCGCCGAGGCCGGCAAAGCCGATGATTTCGCCGCGATGGGCCTTGAAAGGCAGCCCGATTCCACGTGCCGCAGGGGCCGTGAGCAACGGCTCTCCCGACAAGGTTGCCGTGGAGCCGCGCGCTTGTCTGGCCTTGACCACGCTGCCCATGGCCTCGATCAGACCGTGTTCGGAGAAGTCGGCCGCAGCGCGTTCGGCAACCACCTTGCCGTCCTTCATCACCACGATGCGGCTGGCGATCGACAGAATTTCGTTGAGGATATGCGAAATGAAGACCACCGCGCCGCCAGCTTTGACGAAGCGCCGGACATAGGCCAGCAACTGCTCGGCAAGCCGCGCATCAAGAGAGGAAGTCGGTTCGTCGAGAATGACCAAGCGGACCGGATTGCCGATCTCGCAAAAGGTGATGGCGATCTCGACCATCTGCCGCTCGGCAATGGTCAGGTTGCCGACCTGTTCGGACGCGTCGATCGAATGGCCGGGAAAGATCTCGTCGAGCTTTTTCGCGATGACGTCGGCGCCGCGCTTGCGCCAACCCCAGCCGGCAAGGCTGCGATGCATGACGCGGGTGTTCTCTACGACGGTAAGGTTCGGGCAGAGCGACAGTTCCTGGAAGACGCAGCGAATGCCGGCCTCGCGCGCGGCCTTGATGCCTTGGCCGGTTGACCCGCCAAAGGCGACCGCACCCTGGTGCGGAGAGAGCCCCCCATTGATGACATTGACGATGGTGGATTTGCCTGCACCGTTATGCCCCACCAGCCCGATGCATTCACCGGCGCGGATCGTGAGAGTCACCCCGTCCAGCGCCCGGACCGCGCCATAATGCACCTTGGCATCCGTGACGCTGACAACCGTGCCCGTTGCCTCGTTCGCATTCATGTCATTGATCCCATTCGCAGTCGCATGGTGGCCGAGGTTCGGTCACCTGTCCCGTTCCGCCCGGCAACGAGGCCGGACGGATCGGGGGAGGGTCTGATAAGGCCGATTTTACTTGGCCGAAGCGATGACCTTCTGGGCGTCTTCGAGCGAATACTCGACATTGGCAACGCCGCCGGCCTGGGTGTTTGCGAGGTTGGCTTCCAGGTTGTCCTGGTCAATGCGAAGGAACGGTACGACGAGGTCCTTCTTTACTTCCTTGCCATCGAGGATCTGCTGAGCGACCCAGAAGGCGAGCGTCGAGACGCCAGGCGCGATAGAAACCGACATGGTTTCATAGCCGTTGGCGTCCTTCTGTTCCTTCCACCACTTCAGCTCGTCTTCGCGGTTACCCATGACGATGACGGGCATCTTGCGGTTGGCGGCAGCGATGGCCTGGGCGGCGCCATAGCCGTCACCGCCCTGGGTGACGACGCCGACGAGGTCGGGCAGGCTCGGCAGGATGCCGGCGACGGCTTTCTGTGCGACGTCCTGCGCCCAGTCGCCATGCACGGAGCCGACGATCTTGAACTGCGGGAACTGCTCGACACCGGCATGAATGCCGGCCGAGATTTCGTCATCGACGAAGACACCGGCGAGGCCACGGATCTCAAGCAGGTTGCCGCCCTGAGGCAGCTTGCCGGAGAGATATTCGACCTGGCTGCGGCCCATTTCCTTGAAATCGACGGCAATGCGCCAGGCGCAGGGTTCGGTCACGATGCCGTCGAAAGAGACGACGGTGATGCCCGCATCGCAGGCTTCCTTGACGGCACCGTTCAGCGCGGTCGGCGAGGCGGCATTGATGACGATCGCGTCATAACCCTGCAGGATCATGTTCTGGATCTGGGCGGCCTGTTCGGTGGCCTGGTTTTCGGCGGTCGTAAAGGCGTCGGCTGCAGCGACCTGACCGGCCTTCACGGCTTCGCCGGTCACCTTTTCCCAGCTGGTCAGCATAGCCTGGCGCCAGGAATTGCCGGCATAGTTGTTGGACAAGGCGATTTTCTTGGCAGCCGTGTCGGCAAAGGCCGTCATCGGCATGGCGGATACGCACAAAGCGGCTGTCGCCAGAAGAATTCTGGTGGCTTTCATCATCTCACTCCCTGTTGCCCGGTCTCATCGGACCGGTTTCCTCCTGTCAGCCAAGCAAAGGCTAGGGCCGACCTCCCTGTCGAGTTTCCTCCTCTCGACGGGACCAAGATGGAATAGATCGCAAGATGTGTATAGGGCGACGACGGCAGCGCATGTGCGGGATTTACGAAATAAGGTGCGGGATCTCGCAGGACGTCATCGGCCCGTCTCTGTGTTATAGAGGACATGGCGCTTGGAGGAGCAAGCGCCAGGGGAGGACCACCGATGCTCAACATTGCGCCGTCGGCGCTGCTCGATCACTATCTCGGCATTTCCAGGCTTCTCGCCGGGCAGCTCGATTTCCGCTCGGCCATCAAGGCAGTCGGCGCAGAGGTATCGCATATCATTCCGCATGACCATCTGGACGTCTGCATGACCATGGTCAACGGGCTCTATCACACGGCCTATGAGACGGGGCTCGATACGGCATGGGGTCAATTGGCGCCGGCTCCCGTCGCCAACAGCCCGATCCGCGCCCTGCTGTGGGGGCAGGTCGATGTCATGATGACGGCGGATGCCCAGATCGACCCTCAGTTCCAGTTCGAAACCTCGTTCACCCGGCCGATCTTCGAGCACAACCTGCGCAGCCGTATCCATGTGCCGCTGAAGGTCGGCGGCGAGGTGATCGGTGCACTCAGCTGCTCCTCGCATCAGGTGGATTTTTACTCTGCGAGCGACGTCAAGAACGCCCAGTCGATCGCTGATCTTTTGTCGCCCTATTTCTTCGCGCTGCGGGCTGCCGACCAAGCGAAACAATCCGCGATCGTCGAGGCCGAGGCCCGCGCTCGCGAAGAGGGCTTGCGACTTGGTGCGCTCAGCCTGACCGAAGCTTTGGAACGCGAGCGGCAACGCATCGGCATGGACCTTCACGACCAGACCCTCGCTGACCTCACCCGCCTGTCGCGCCGACTCGACCGGTTGATCCAGGAGCGCGATCTCAACGGAGAGGCGCTGGAGCCGGTTGCCCGCAGCCTGCAGCACTGCATGCAGGACCTGCGCGAGATCATCGAGGAGGCAAAGCCTTCCGTCCTGCAACTCTTCGGTTTTGCCCATGCGGTGGAAAACCATCTCGATCGGGCGGTGCGCGACCAGGGCTCGCAGATCGACTGCAACCTGACCGACGAGACCGACGGTTTGATTGACCAACTGGACCAGACAGTGCGGATCGCGTTGTTCCGGATCGTGCAGGAGGCGATCAACAATGCCGTTCGCCACGCCCAGGCGCCCGAGATCGAGGTCAGACTTCGCAACAACCCGACGACGCTTGTCATCGAGGTCTGCGACAAGGGGCACGGCATGCCGCGCAGAGAGCGTCGTTCGGGTGGCGGCATCGACAACATGATGACCCGAGCGCGACTGATCTCTGCCAAGTTTACGCTTGGGCCAAACCGTGACGGTTCAGGTACGACAGTGCGTTTGCAACTGCCCCTGACCCAAAGTCGACGCAAAGCGGCGGGAGACACGCCATGAAAGTGCTGATCGTAGAGGATGACCCTCTGCACCGTTCCTACCTCTTGGAGGCGGTATGCGCCGCACTGCCGGAATGCAAGACGGTGATCGAGGCGGAAAATGGCGCCGATGGCGAGCGACTTGCCCGCGACCACAAGTCGGCTCATGTCGTGATGGACCTGCAGATGAATGCGCGAAATGGCATCGAGGCGGCCCGCACCATCTGGAAGGAGCGGCCTGATACCCGCATCCTGTTCTGGTCGAACTATTCGGACGAGGCCTATGTGCGTGGCGTGTCGCGCATCGTGCCTGATGGCGCAGCCTATGGCTACGTGCTGAAATCCGCCTCTGATGAGCGGCTGAAGCTGGCGCTGCGCAGCATCTTCGTCGAGGCCCAGTGCGTCATCGACCGCGAGGTGCGCGGCATGCAGCAGAAAAGCCTCGGCCAAGTGAAGGGCTTCAGCGACAGCGAATACGAGATCCTGATCGATATAGCGTTGGGTCTAACGGATCGCACCATTGCGCGTCGGCGCGGCCTGTCGCTCCGCAGCGTGCAGAACCGGCTGCAATCGCTCTACGAGAAGCTCGATGTCTATCAGATGACGCCTGATGACGGCGAAGAGGGGCGCTTCAACCTGCGCGCCCGCGCTGTCACCGTGGCCCTGCTGCGCAAGTTGTTGAACTACAGTGCGCTGGAGCGCGCCGAGGCTGAGCTTTCCGACTGGTTGCGGGCGCATTGAGCGCTCGCCTCAGTCTCGGCCACGCCGCAACAGCTGCTACTTGATATACCAGCCCCAGGCATCCTCGCTATCGAAGGCGGTGATCTGCTTGACCTCAAGATAATTATTGAGGCCCCACACACCCAGTTCGCGGCCGATGCCTGACTGCTTGTACCCGCCCCAGGGGGCTTCGGTGAAGGTTGGCTGCGAGCAGTTTATCCAGACGATGCCGGCACGGAAGGCGCGGGCGACCCGTTCGCAGCGCGCTTTGTCCTTCGACATGACGGCGGCCGCGAGACCGAAGCGGCTGTCATTGGCCATACGGATCGCATCAGTCTCATCCTTGAAGGGCTTGACGCAGACCACGGGTGCGAAGATCTCCTTGCGCCAGACGAAACTGTCTTCGCCCATGTCGGTCAGGATCGTCGGCTCCAGGAAAAAGCCTGTATCGAGACCTTCTGGTCGCTTGCCGCCGTAAGCGACCGTGGCGCCCTCCTGGCGGCCGCGCTCGATCATCGCCAGCACCTTGTCATACTGCCCCTTCGAGACGAGCGGACCTAGCAGCGTGCCGTCGGTGAGCCCATTGCCGATGCGGATCTTTGCGGTCTCCGCGACGAGCCGCTCCATCAGAGCAGGGCAAAGGCTCTCTTCGACCAGCACGCGGGAGGTCGCCGAGCAGACCTGACCCTGGTTCCAGAAGATGCCGAACATGATCCATTCGACGGCTTTTTCGATATCGCTGTCGGCGAAGACAACGAAGGGCGACTTGCCGCCGAGTTCCAGGCTGACATTCTTGATGTCGCGGGCCGCCGCCGCCATGATCTTTGATCCCGTCGGCACCGAGCCGGTGAAGGCGAGTTTGTCGATGCCGGGATGTTCGGACAAGGGTTGCCCCGCATCTGGACCGAGACCCGTCACCACGTTCAGAACACCGGCCGGCAAGCCGACTTCCTCGGAGATGCCCGCCAGTTCAAGCGCAGTGAGCGGCGTCAGTTCCGAGGGTTTCAGTACCATGGTGCAGCCCGCGGCAAGGGCCGGTGCGACCTTCCAGCTCGCCATCAGCAGCGGATAATTCCAGGGAATGATGGCGCCCGCGACACCGATCGGCTCGCGCACCACCTTGCTGGAAAAACGTGCGTCACCAAGCGGAATGGTCTCTTCCGGCTTGCCGTCCATCTCTTCGGCAAGCCCGGCATAATAGGCAAAGCAGCCGGCCGCATCTTCCATATCCCAAACGGCTTCGGGCAAAGGCTTGCCATTGTCGAGGACTTCGAGGCGACCAAGTTCCTGTTTGCGGGCGAGGATGATGTCGGAGATGGCGCGCAGATAGGTCGCGCGTTCGCGCCCGCTCATGCGGGGCCAGGGGCCGGTGTCAAACGCGCGGCGTGCGGCCTTGACCGCCTTGTCGATGTCTTCCGCCGTGCCTGCAGGCGCCTGATGGATGACCTGTTCGGTTGCCGGATCGATTACCTCGAAGGTTCCGCCGCGAACCGGAGCCTGCCACTGTCCGTCAATGAAGAGCTTCTGTTTCATCGGTTCCCCTGCTTTTTTGTCTGTGGGCCCAGTGGTCCCTTGTCTTCAGCCTGCCACCTTGAGGATGGCTTCCGCCGCGCGTGTCGCGCCGGCAAATTTCTGCATTTTTTGGGCGTTGTCAGAGAGCCGGCTCTTCATCGCCTGGTCGCCGAGGAGATCGCGGATCACGCCCGCCAGTTCTTCGTCCGACCAGTCGTAGCGATTGAGCCTCTTGCCGACGCCGGTCTCTTCGGCCCGGCGCGCATTGTCGTGGCCGTCCCAGCAATAGGGCATGACGAGCGACGGCACGCCGTAATAGAGCGCCTCGCAAAAGCTGTTGTTGCCGCCGTGATGGATGAACAGGCTCGCCTGTTCAACGACGGAGGGCTGCGGAAACCAGCTGTCGAGGAAGACATTGTCCGGCACCGTCTCATATTCGTCGCGCCAGTGACCGGCATTGATCAGAAAGCGATAGGGAAGGGCTGCAAAGACGTCGATCATCCGCTGCATCACGTCGACATCCATGGCGCCCAGCGACCCGAAACTGGTCAGCACTAGGGGCGCATCATTGTGACTGGCAAAACGCGGCGGCTGGTATGGGGATTCGTGACGCACACAGCCGTCAAGGAAGACGAAACGCTGCGGATCAAGCGGCTCGGCGCGTTCGTGTCGGATGATCTCCGGTGCGAGTAGCAGGTTGAGATCCGGCGAAGCATCGAGAAAGAGCGGGCCCGCAGGGGCCTTCAGTCCGCAATCGTTCATGAAACTCGAAAAGCGCCTGTGCGCCGCAGCGGTCACCTTGTCATAGGCGTTGGCGAAGGTCTTCCAGCTGTCGCTGGGCGCGCCGCCGAGGCCCGACAGATAGGGCGGCACCAACGGGTCTGGAATTTCGGTTTCGGCGCAAGAGACAACGCGGATCCACGGCACGCCGAGAGAGGCAATGGCCGGGAACATCACGACGTTGTCGAGCACGATGGCATCGGGTTTGAGCCGCGCAAGCAGCTGGCGCAATGGCTCTTCGACGCCGATCGCCGTCTCGACGATCGCCTCCCAGGTGGGGCCGACATAGGAGGTCAGCTGTTCCTGGGGGGATTGCCGGAAGGCATGCTGGTGGCGCGCAATGAAATCGTTCCAGTCGGTCGATTGCTGCGAGCCGCTGACACTGACCTGATATTCGGTAAAGCCGTATTCAGCAAAAACGCCGCTGAAGCCGGGGTGACAGATGAAGACGGGTCGTGCGCCGAGCCTGCGCAATTCCTGCGCGATGCCGACGCAGTTGAGGGCGGCGCCGTAGCTGGCTTCGGGGAAGAGTGCGATGGTCTTCGATGCTGTCATGGGTCTCGGTTTGGCTGCTCTATCGCGAAACGATCTTGAAGGCCGGGGGAACCCCGCGCCCGGCGAGCCGTGGCCGGAGCGAGTGGGAGAGCTGGATATGCACACGCATCAGATCGGCGGCAAGCTCCATCTGGCCGCGCTCGATCTGCTCGAGGATCTGGATGTGCTCCAGGTTGGATTGCATCAGGCGATAGGAGTTCACATAACCGGTCGCGGCATTTGTCCGACGGCGGCGGTGATGATTGGCGAGAGCCTCGCCCATGAAGGGGTTGCCGCAGCTCTTTGCCACCAGCATGTGGAAGTCGAAATCGGTGCGCTCGAAAAGCTTGCGGTCGAATTCCGGCTCGCTCATGCTCCTGAGGATCAGCATGGATTGTCGAAGCGAGGTGAGTGCCGGCAGGTCGCGGCGGAAGTCCGGCATGGTCAGTGCCAGCGGCTCGGTTGCCAGCCGATATTCGTAGGATTTGACCACGGCATCGGCGCCGAGCGCAAACTGCTTCAGCAGCCATTGCTGGCCTGCACCCCGTTCGGCGAGATTCTCCTCGGAGAGTTTTTGTAGCGCATTTTGTACCGTCTGGCGGGATACGTCATAGCGTCGCTGCAGGCCAGCGACCGTCTGCGCTTCGGCAATGCGTCCGGCGGCCAGATCGCGAAGGATTGCGGCGTAGATTTCGGTTTCTCCATCGCCATCTGCGACATCATCCAGACGGGCAACCGTCACCGGATCGACGGCGAGCAGGAAGCCACCTTCGCTGTCCGCTGTCACCAGTTCGCGCTCCGCCAGAACTGCCAAGGCCTTGCGCACCGGGGTGCGCGACACGTTGCAATGTTGTGCAAGTGCCTGTTCGGCGAGCCGGTCACCAGGCGACATCCCGCGTTCGCTGGCGAACTCCAGTATTCTTTGCGCCAACTCGACATGGCGGTGATGTATGCGTCCCGGCTCTGTCACTATCCCCACCTGCTGCAAATCAAGCCGTTATGCTGGCCTTTGCCGAATGTTTCCGCAAGGCCTCCTCGCGGTCAGCCAACGTAATTCTGGCATGGGAGAAGAAAATGTAAATTCCCTATTGACGTATTTTTTTTACAATTAATACTGTTGAGCAGCGGCGACATGAGATCGGAATACCGGCGGCTCGCCTCAAGAGGTTTGGAACAATCAGCAACAAGGGAGAGATCCGTGCACATGAAGAGCGGATACGCCAATACGCGTGCCTTGACGGCCGCGCTGCTCACGACAGTCATGTCGATCACATCAGCAGGTGCAGCCACTGCGGCCGATCTGATCATCTCGAACTGGGATGGCTACATGGCGAAGGACATTGCCGAAACCTTCAAGGCGGCGACCGGTCTCGAGATCGAGGTGGTCAACCACGCCACCAATGAAGAGATCATGGGCAAGCTGATGGCAAGCGGCGGCAAGGGTTATGACGTCGTCTTCGTCTCGTCGCCCTTTGCCGAAATCCTCAATCACCAGGGGCTGGCGGCACCGATCGATGCGGCGGCCGTTCCGAACCTTGCCAATCTCTATGCCGAGGCGACAAAGCTTGCCTATGATCCGGGCAATACCTTCTCCGTGCCCTATACCTGGGGTTCGACCGGGCTGTGCTACCGCTCCGATCTCGTCAAGACGGTACCCAATAGCTGGATGAACCTGCTAGCACCTTCCGACGACATCAAGGGCAAGACCACCATGCTGGCGACCGATCGCTGGCTGATGGCAGCCGGTGAACTCGCCAAGGGTTATTCCGTCAACGAGACGGATCCGGCCAAGCTCACGGAAGTGCGCGACCTCTTGATCTCGGCCAAGAAGACGCTGCTCGCCTATGACGACACGACCTTCTATTCGAAGCTCGTCTCTGGCGAAGCCTCGCTCGTGCATGCCTGGGACGGCTGGTGCAATTACGGCATCACCGAAAACAAGGACATCAAATACGTCGTGCCGAAGGAAGGTTCCGATCTCTGGGTCGACACCATCGTCGTCATGAAAGGTTCGGAAAAGAAGGATGCGGCGATGAAGTTCATCAACTTCATCCTCGACACGAAGAACCATGCCTGGGCGGCGGAAAACATCCTCTACAAGGTGCCGAACAAGGCCGCGATGGAAAGCCTCGACAAGACATTGTTCGAGACCTACCCGAACATGGCGATGACGCCGGCCGAACTCACGAAGTATGAGCTGCTGCGCGATCTGGGCCCAGCCCAGAAGGATTACTCGCGCGCCGTCAGCGAAATCAAGGCTGCCAACTGAACTGAATAGCCTGCGCCCGCCCTTCGACCGCCTCTCCTCCTGCGAGGGGAGAGGCGGCTGGTCGGGCGCGCGGCAATCTCCGTCCTTGCCAAGACTGAACCGCCAAGACTGAACCCCCAAGACAAAAACCATGTCCCTCAATGCCGCCAAGTCGAACCTGATCGCAGCGCCCGCCATTTTCTGGCTGCTCGCCTTCATGGTCACGCCCTGTCTGCTGATCCTGTCCTACGCGTTTTTCGAGCGCGGCATGTGGGGTGGCGTAGAATACACGTTCACGCTGGAAAATTTTGCCCGCGTCATCGATCCGCTCTATGCAAAGATCTTTCTGACCTCTGCCCGGATCGCTGGAATTGCCACCCTTCTTGCCATCCTGATCGCCTATCCGGCAGCTTACGCCATCGCACAAGCGCCGCGGATGCGCCAGCCGATGCTGCTGTTCTTCGCGGTGCTCCCCTTCTGGAGCAACTATCTCATCCGCACCTATGCCTGGATGGTGCTGCTCAATCGCGAGGGGCTGATCAACAACCTGCTGCGCTGGTTCGGATATCAAGGCGAGCCGCTGTCGCTCCTCTATACCGAAGGCGCCGTCATTGTTGGCCTCGTCTATAATTATCTGCCCTTCGTCATCCTCGCGATCTACTCGACGCTGTCGCGGCTCAATCCGGAGCTTGCCGAGGCTTCCCGAGATCTGGGTGCTGGCAGGATCAGAACCTTCTGGCGAGTAACCTTGCCGCTGACGCTTCCCGGTGTCGCTGCCGGCGGCGTCTTCGTCTTCGTGCTGTCGATCGGAAATTTCGTGACGCCGGCCCTTCTCGGCGGTGGGCGTTTCCAGATGATCGGCAATGTCGTCTACGACCAGTTCCTGACCGCCAATGACTGGCCCTTCGGAGCCGCCCTAGGCCTGGTCCTGATCCTTGTGATGATTGTCCTCCTGATGATCCAGGCCCGTGCCACGGCACGCGCAGGTGGCGAACGGGCGGGGGAGGCAGCATGAGCATGGTCCGTCCCTCTCGTCTCTCCGGTCGACTGGTCCTCGCGGCGGTCTTCGGCTTTCTCTATCTGCCGGTCGCCGTCCTCGTTGCGCTGTCGTTCAACGAGGCGGGCCTTCCCACCAGCTGGTCGGGCTTTTCGCTAAAATGGTATGCAGCACTTGCCGGTAACAACGAGATCCTGGGGGCCGCCGCCAACACGTTGATCGTCGCGGTCTTTGCCACGCTGATCTCGACCGTGCTTGGCACCATGCTGGCGCTCGGCATCGAGACGCGACGGCGGAAAAGCACGGGGCTGGAGGCGCTGGCCTTCGCCCCCATGGTCATCCCCGACATCGTTTTGGCCGTAGCGCTCCTCACCTTCTTTTCGCTTCTCAACGTCACGCTCGGGCTGCACACCATCATCATCAGCCATGTGATCTTCGACCTCGCCTTCGTGTCGTCGGTGGTGCGCGCACGTCTCAAGCATTTCGACCATTCGATTGTCGAGGCCTCGCGCGATCTCGGGGCCTCGGCCTGGACGACCTTCTGGCGCATCAGTTTTCCGGTGCTTCTGCCGGCCATTATTGCCGGTGGCCTGCTCGCCTTCACGCTGTCGGTCGACGAGTTCATCATCGCCTTCTTCACGGCCGGCGCCGGACGCGGCTCGATGACCCTGCCGATCCAGATCTACTCGATGATCCGCTTCGGCATCACGCCTGAGATCAATGCGCTTGCCACGATCGTGATGGGCGTCAGTGCGCTGGCACTCCTCCTCTCCCAATGGCTCAACAAAGAACAGATGCGATGACTGATCCTTCCCTGCCACTAGAGCCGATCCTGTCGATCGACGGTCTCAGCAAGACCTTCGGTCCTGTCACGGCGGTCGATCGCGTCTCGCTTGATATTCGCCGCAACGAATTTTTCGCGCTGCTCGGACCCTCCGGTTGCGGCAAGACCACGCTGTTGCGCATGCTGGCCGGCTTCGAGGCGCCAAGCGGTGGCCGGATCCTTTTGGATGGCAAGGATATTTCAGGCCTGCAGCCCGAGCGACGCCCGCTCAACCTGATGTTCCAGTCCTATGCGCTTTTTCCGCATATGACGGTGGCGAAGAACCTCGCCTACGGCCTGGAGATGGATCGCCTGCCGAGAGCAGAGATTGCCCGTCGGGTCGAGGAGATCATGGCCGTCACCGATCTCGGCGGATTTGCCGATCGCAAGCCCGATCAGCTGTCGGGCGGCCAGAAGCAGCGTGTTGCCTTGGCGCGGGCGCTCGTCAAGCGACCCAAGGTGCTGCTGCTCGACGAGCCGCTGGGTGCTCTCGACAAGAAGCTGCGCGAGCGCATGCAGCTCGAACTCAAACGTTTGCAGCATGATGTCGGCATCACCTTCATCATCGTCACCCATGACCAGGAAGAAGCTCTGGTCATGGCGGACCGCATGGCGATCCTCAAAGATGGCAAGCTTCTGCAATGCGACACCCCAGAGGCGGTCTACGAGGCCCCCACCGATCGCTTCGTCGCCAATTTCATCGGCGTGATGAACTTCATCGATGGACGGGTGACGTCGGGACGCTTCGAGGCGCCGGGCTTGTCATTACTGATGGCGGGTGAGGCCGATGGCTCGGCGACGCTTGCCGTTCGCCCGGAAAACATCACGGTCACCGGCGCGGGCGATGGCACTGGCGGTTCGATCGTCGACGTTGCCTATCACGGCCTCGACCGCGTCCTGCATGTGCGCGTTGAGGCAAGTCCGACGCCGCTGCAAGTTCGTGTTCCGGCACAGGCCGCCGTTCCACATGCCGTCGGCGACAACATCCGGCTCGTGATGCGGCCCGATCGCGTCCGGCTGTTCAGAAACTAAAGAAATGAAGGGGAACCCCATGTCGAAAAAGACGATCGCATTCTTTCCCGAGGCCGCCTTCGGGCCGGCGCTGAATTCCGTCGGTATTGCCCAGGCGGTCGAAGCGCTCGGCCACAAGGCCGTTTTCCTGTCGGATCCCGGTTTCGTCTCGGTCTATGAGGGCTACGGGTTTGAGGCCCATCCGGTGAACCTATCGGAGCCCATGCCGCCCGAGCAGATGGCAAAGTTCTGGGAGGACTTCATCAATGGCCACATCCCGAACTTCCGCAAGAGCCCTTACGAGCAGATCGACACCTATGTGAAGGATTGCTGGACGGCGATCGTCGACAGCGCCAAATGGGCCGAAAAGGACCTGCCCGGCGTTCTCGCCAGGATCAAGCCGGATCTGATCTGTGTCGACAACGTGATCCTTTTTCCGGCGATCAAGCAGTTCGGCAAGCCGTGGGTCCGGATCATCTCCTGCTCGGAAAACGAGATCGAGGATCCGAAGATCCCGCCGCATCTGTCCGGTTGCGGGGCCACGGATTATGCCGGCCATGAAGCTTATCGGTCGCGATTCAATGCGGTGATCAAGCCGATCCATGACGACTTCAACGCCTTCCTCGCCACCACCGGCGAAGAGGCCTATCCGATCGGCCAGTTCTTCGAAGCCTCGCCCTTCATGAACCTGCTGCTCTATCCCGAGCCGGTGAAGTTCGAACGCGAGCATGCGCTTGATCCCTCGCAATTCCAGTATCTCGAAGGCTGTGTGCGCTCGGAAAAGCCCTATGAGGTCCCGGTCTTCAAGGCCAACAACGACAAGCCGCTGCTTTACGTATCATTCGGTTCGCTTGGGGCAGGTGATACCGAGCTCTTGAAGCGCATCATCGCGACCGTCGGCACGTTGCCCTATCGTGCCCTCGTCAATGTCGGCGACTACAAGGACCAGTATTCCGATCTGCCCGACAATGTGATCATCGACAGCTGGTTTCCCCAGCCTTCGGTCATCCCGCAGGTCGATGCCGTTATCCATCACGGCGGCAACAACTCATTCACCGAGTGCCTCTATTTCGGCAAGCCGGCGATCATCATGCCCTATGTCTGGGACGGCCACGACAATGCGACGCGTGTCGATGAGACCGGCCACGGCTTCAAGATGCCGCGCTACGAGTGGACGGATGCGGAGCTCGCCGCAAAACTCGACCACATGATCAACGACCCTGTCATGAAGGCGAAGCTCCAGACCGCGTCGAAACACATGCAAAGCCAGAACGGCCCGAAGAAGGCAGCCGCCATTCTCGACCAGCTGGTGGAGACGGGAGCCTATCATGGTTGAGACGCTCAAATCCTCAGCACCACATATTCATGCCGCCACAACCTTCGACGATCTGGTCGACTGGGGCGTGCAGGGCAATGCGATCGAAGGCTCATCCCGCTCCACGGGCCGTCTTTTGTTCAAGGGTCCGAACAACGAGCCGGAGACCGGCATCTGGGTCTGCACGCCGGGCCGCTGGCGCCTTTCGATCCCGCGCGATGAGTTCTGCCACTTCGTTTCAGGTTCTGCGACCTATCGCTCTGATGAGGGCGAGGTGGTCGAAGTCCGGGCTGGCACGGCCGTGATGTTCAAGGCCGGTTGGACTGGCGAATGCACGGTGCATGAGACCATGCGCAACATCTATCTGCTGGTCTGACCTTCAGATCCCAGCAGCCTTTGAGGGCGTTTGCCGCCCTCCTTCGACAGGAGACAAGGCCCTTCAGGCCATCCATTTCAGGAGAAGACCATGACCAGCGCACCCATGATGCAAAATCCGCTCGAACAGACCGATCTGGTCGACTGGGGTACCATCCCGACCATGATCGAAGGCGTCAGTCACGTCTCCGGCCGCCTCATTCACAAAGGCCTGAACGGCGAGAGCGAATGCGGATTGTGGATCTGCACGCCCGGCAAATGGGAATGCCACGTCACGCGCGACGAGTTCTGCCACTTCCTCGAAGGACGCAGCACCTATGTGCACGAATCCGGCGACGTCATCGAGATCACGCCCGATACGGCAGCCTTCTTCCCGAAGGACTGGAAGGGTGTCTGCACCGTGCATGAGACGATCAAGAAGGTCTACATGATCCGCTGATGCGGATCCCGGCAGCGCTCGCTCTCATCCCCGGGGCAGGCGCTGCCATCATTCCAGGCCAAGGCGCAGTCCCAGCGTGGCCACTTCCTTGCAAGAGCAACAGGCAGGTTCCCATGAGTTCGTTCGACATCGCCCTACCGCATTATTTTGCCGGCGGCACTTACCACCAGAGCCAGGGGCTGCCAAATGCCGTGATTGACCCGGCTCGCCTGGAAACGGTCGGCATGATCTGCGAGGTGACCGAGGCCGAGCGAGAGACCGTACTCGATCTGGCAACGGCTGCCCAGCGCAAATGGCGGGCGCTCGATGCCAAGACCCGGGCGACGATCCTGCACCGGATCGCCAACCGCATCGAGGCGACCGACATGCGGCGCTGCGCCGAAATCATGTCGCGCGAAATGGGAAAGCCCTATCCTGAGGCGATCGGCGAGGTGGCGAATTGCGCCGGTGCCTTCCGCTATTTCGCCGAAATGGCGCGCGACGAGGCGGGCAAGGTCGCCGGCACCACTCAGGCCGGCTCCTTCCAGTTCGCCCGATACGAGGCGCTGGGCCTCTCCGTCCATATCATGCCGTTCAACTTTCCGATCCTCTTGATGTGCTGGACGGTCGCGGCCTCGCTTGCGAGCGGCAATGGCTGCATCATCAAGCCGGCGCCCGCCACCACGCTGTCGACGCTGGAATTCATGCAGGTCTTTGGGGATCTGCCCGAGGGACTGATTGCTTGCCTGCCTGGCGGTGTCGCACTTGCCGAAGCGTTGATCGCCTCACCGAAAACGCATGCGGTCGCTTTTACCGGCTCGGTGGCTGCGGGCAGGGCGGTCGCAATGGCCGCTGCGTCCCAGATGAAACCCGTCGTGATCGAGGCCGGCGGCTCCGATCCGATGATCATCACATCAAATGCCCCGCTCGATGTGGCCGCGGCCGGGGCCGTCACGGCTGCCTTCCACATGTCGGGCCAGGTCTGTACCTCGGCCGAACGATTCTTCGTCGTCGATGCCGTCCATGATGACTTCATCGCGAAGTTTGTCGCGGAGACGAAGCGGCTGCGCATCGGTGACGGCCTGAGCAAGGCCGAGATCGGACCGCTGGTTTCGGAGGTCGCGCGCGCCAAGGTCATGCGTCTGGTCGATGACGCGATTGCCAAGGGCGCCAAGGTCGAGATTGGTGGTCGTATTCCACCGCAGCATCCGGTCGGCTGGTTCTACGAGCCGACGATCCTGACTGGCTGCACACCCGACATGGCAATCCTGCACGAGGAATGTTTCGGCCCGGTCGCAGCTGTCATGCGGGTCGCCGATTTCGACGAGGCGATCGAGCGGGCAAATGACAGCGAATTCGGGCTCGGCGCCTCTGTCTTCACCACCTCTCTGGAGGAGGCGATGGAGGCGGCGGAACGGCTGGAGGCCGGCATGGTCTGGGTCAACAATCCGCTGATCGATAATGACGCGCTGCCCTTCGGCGGCTGGAAGAGGTCTGGTCTGGGGCGTGAACTTTCGAAGCTTGGGCTCGATACCTTCCGGCGGTCCAAGATGGTGATCATCGACCACAAGCCGGTGCGCCAGGACTGGTGGTATCCCTATCCGGATGACTGGTTCTACGAGACGGGCGGGCGCAAACACGCCTGACAGCGATTGCACCGCTGCGCCAAGACACGATTTGAAAGGACTTCAAAAATGATCATCACCCTCATCGGCGGTGCAGGCTTCATGGGCGCCGGTATCGTGCGCGACCTCGTCTCTGATCGTGCCATTGTCGACATCACCGCGATCCGGTTGTGCGACGCCGCGCGCGACAAAATGGAGGCGCTGGCAGAAGAGCTTGGCGATCCGCGCATCGAGCTGGTCGATCTCGACGTCACCAACGCGCAGGCGCTCTCGTCCGCCATCACGGGCGCCGATATCTGCATCAACTGCGTGCCGACCCTGCTCGGCTTTCAGATGGCGATCTTTGAAGCCGCACTTGAGGCCAAAGTCGCCTATGTCGATCTCGGCGGCTTGGGTACCTTCACCGTCAAGCAGTTGGCAGAACACGACCGCTTCAAGGCTGCCGGCGTAACCGCCGTCATCGGTGTCGGTGCCGATCCCGGCATGTCGAACGTAATCTGCCGCGCGGTCGCAGACCAGCTCGATGAGATCGACAAGATCAATCTCTACTGGGCGGCGGAACTGGTGGGTGAGGAAAACCCGGTCCTCATCCCCCCCTACAGCGTCTCGACGGTGCTCGCCGAATACGCCCATGAAAGCACGCAGTTCTATGATGGCAAGCATGTCACCTGCCCGCCGATGAGCGGGCGCGAGGTGCTCGACTTGCCGCAGCCTTGGGGGCGTTGCGAATTCATGCATTCCCCTCACTCAGAACAGCTGACCGTGCCGCTTGCCGACGGCATCAAGGAGAAGGGGATCCGGGAGTTCTCCTGGAAGCTGCATCTGCCGCATCGCGAGCATGAGGCCTGGGTCGGTCTGGTCAAGGCCGGTTTTGGCGACTTCAGCGAGCCGGTCGAAGTCAACGGTGTGAAAGTGCGTCCGCTCGACGTGCTGAACAAGGTGATCGAACGCAATATCAAGGCCAATCAGGACAAGATCCCGGCGCAGGACAGCCATGAGATCCATTTTGCCATTGGCCGGGGCAGGAAGGATGGCGAGGCGGTCACCGTGACTGTGGAAGTGGTAGTCGAACCCGATCCTCTCTATGCCCCTTATGTCGACGCCTGCACGTCGATGAACGGATCGATTGCGGCCCAGTTGATCCTGAAGAACGCGAAAAAGCCCGGCGTGTGGGCCCCGGAAGAGTATTTCGACGTGGCGCAGTATTTCGTCGAGCTCGAGCGGCGCAAGTTCAAGATTTCGACACGCATCGAGCGGTGAGGGGAGCGGCCAAGCCGCTGTCGCCTGCGTTCGAGCATCACTCCGACATTGCGATCCAAAATTCGTCGTCACAGCAGTGTGGCGACGTTTGTCGTCGTGGCGTCATGCCGGTGTGGATGAATGAGGACGGTTCGCCCACCACCAGAAGCACCTTAGTCCAGGCTGTTAAGAACTCGTTAACCAAAAACCGCTTGACGCGACTCAGGGGATGCACGAGGTTTTTACGGGCAATGGCGATTATGAGCCTTATTGCCGTAACTGACGTCACATTCTGTTAGTGCCTCGCAATTGCGTATTTCCAACGCCGCGAGAATCGCAGATGTCATAGACAGTCTGCCCTGCTCATCCGTGTTGCGCCATGATGGCGGCATATCGGTGTGAGTTGGCTGGAAAAATGGAGAAGACCGATGGGTCAGCCATCGATCAACACAAATTTGGAAGAGGCCATGTCCTTGCGCCCCGCCGACGAGACCATCGCGGAAGACGCCCAGGCGCTTTCTGCGCAGCTGCAGGCGATGCGCGAGCGGTTGTTTGCGCCCACCTCGCAAAAGACGCTGCGCAGCTTCACCTCGGGAGAAGCCGCACGCCTCATCGGTGTTTCGGACGGCTACCTGCGACAACTGTCGCTTGCCGGCGACGGCCCGCAGCCGGTCGTGGGCAGCGGCGGCCGGCGCTTCTACTCGCTGAACGATATCAACGCACTTCGCCACTTTCTCGCAGACCAGGCCCGTGCCAAGGGAAACGAGGCGAAAGCGCGCTCTTACGTGAAGTGGCGGGATCCCGCGCGCGGCGAGCACATGCAGGTCATTTCGGTCACCAACTTCAAGGGTGGCTCCGGCAAGACCACCTCGTCGGTGCATCTGGCGCAGCATCTTGCGCTGACCGGCCACCGGGTGCTGGCAGTCGACCTTGATCCGCAGGCTTCGCTCTCGGCCATGTTCGGCTATCAGCCGGAGCTGGATCTTGCCGGCAACGACACGATCTATGGCGCGATCCGCTATGACGGCGAGGCGCGGCCTCTGCGTGAGATCATTCGCAAGACCTATTTTGACGGTCTGGACCTCGTGCCCGGCAATCTGGAATTGCAGGAGTTCGAGCATGTGACGCCGCAGGCCCTTGCCGAGCGTCGTCCCGGTGACACCCATGGGCTGTTCTTCACCCGGGTACAGGCGGCCCTTGCCAGCGTCGCCGACGACTATGACGTCGTCGTCATCGACTGCCCGCCACAACTCGGCTACCTGACCCTGTCGGCGCTTTGCGCCTCGACCTCGGTTGTCGTCACCGTGCATCCGCAGATGCTCGACGTCGCCTCGATGAGCCAGTTCCTGTTCATGACCTCAGATCTTCTGTCGGTCGTGCGTGAGGCCGGCGGCCAGCTCAATTTCGACTTCCTGCGTTATCTCGTCACCCGCTTCGAGCCGCATGACGGGCCGCAGACCCAGATCGTCGGCTTCCTGCGGTCGCTGTTTGGCGAACGCGTGTTGACGGCACCGATGCTGAAGTCGACAGCCGTTTCGGATGCGGGCCTGACCAAGCAGACGCTTTATGAAGTCGGTCGCGAGAATTTTTCCCGCGGCACCTATGACCGCGCGATGGAAGCGCTCGATAGCGTCAACAGCGAAATCGAGGCCCTGGTTCATACGGCCTGGGGGCGAACCACATGACGGGACGCGACCGCAAGAATTCGATCAAGGCGCTGTTCGGCGATGCCATCGTGCCGGCACAGTCCGCCCAACTGCCATCTTCTGCCCCCTCGGCGCCACCTGTTGCGGTGCAAAGGGCACCCGAGGTCAAGTCTGCGGGCATCCAGCCCCTTCCGGTAAAGCCTGCGACGCCTGCCGCCTCGCCCCAGACAGATGCGAGTGTTTCGCCGTCGCGCGCCGCTTCCGGTGCGGTGAAGGCCATGGGCCTGTCCCTCAACACGATTGCCCGGGAAGCCGAAGAGGCGCGGCACCTGCGCCAAGCCCTCGAAGAGGGCGAGCGTGTCCTGTCTTTGCCGACCGGCCGCATCGAGGCCTCCTTCGTTTCTGACCGGTTGAGTGCCGGTGAGGTCGATGATCCGCAGTTTGCCGAGCTCGTCGAGAGCATGCGCGACAGTGGCCAGCAGGTGCCGATCCTGGTCCGCCCGCACCCGTCCGAAGACGGTCGTTTCCAGGTCGCCTATGGCCATCGTCGCCTGCGCGCGGCAGCCGTTCTGGGGATCGAGGTCAAGGCGCTGGTTCGCAGCCTGACCGACGACCAGCTTATCCTTGCCCAGGGCAAGGAAAATGCCGAACGACGCAATCTCTCCTTTATCGAACGCGCGGTCTTTGCCCGCACACTCGTTACCCGTGGCTTCGACCGCCGGCTGATCGGTGATGCGCTTGCCGTGCAGAAGTCGGAATTGTCGCGTCTCCTCCAGGTTGCCGATGGGGTGCCCGAAGCCGTGATCCGCTCGATTGGCCCTGCGCCGAAGGCTGGGCGCGAACGCTGGATGAAGCTGGTGGAATTGTTCAGCGCGAAAGGTGCATCCGATACTGCCGCCGACGAGGCCGGTCGGGCGACATTTCGCGCGTCCGATACGAACAGGCGTTTCGAACTGGTGCTGGCAAGGCTCACAAAGCCTGCAACAGCGCCAGATGAAAAGTCGCAGCCGACGGAACTGATGGCGCCCGGTGGTCGGGTCTTCGCCGCCTACAAGCGCCAGGGTCGGGTGGTGCGGATTGATTTTGCCAAGGATGTCGACGAGGCCTTTCTCGATGCTCTCTCCGAGCATGTGAGGCTGGCCTATGCCGCGCATCTGAAGCCTAAGAACTAAGGAGACGGCAGGAACAGCCTGCCATTTTCAGAAAGCTTTCGGACTGATTCGGACCTCATGGAGGGCCGGTCGTCCGGCGACACACACGCGAAACCAGGAAAGGAAGCGCGGAGACAAGAAAAAAGGCCCCCAAAACGTGACCGTTTCGGAAGCCCTCTCGTATGTAGCAATCTGAGAGAATCACTTCCACCAGGCAAAGTCAAGAGTCGGCGGCAGCTTTGTCGTACCCGGGTGTTTGTCTATGTGCTGAACGCATCGTCCAAAGGCCCCGTCTTGCCTCTTCACAAGAGGACCTGAACATGATGGACAGACTTGCAACGACGCCTTTCGGCGGCGGCAGGATGTCTGCGCGGCTTTTTGCCCGCCAGGCTTCCGTCTCCGACAGGCAGGAGAAACTGCGCGCCGGCGGCGGCGGCAACGACACGGGCGCCAGCGACAAGTGGCAATTGCTACGGGCTCTGACGGAGGCGCGGGCGCATTTCGGCTTGAGCGACCGGACGATCGGTCTGCTTGAGGCCTTGGTGAGCTTCACCACTGACCGCATCCTCGACGGCTCCAAACCGATCATCGTCTTTCCGTCGAACCGGGAATTGTCGATCCGTGCGCGCGGCATGGCGCCGGCCACCATCCGTCGGCACCTGACAGCGCTGGTGGAGGCGGGGCTCCTGTTTCGCCGCGATAGCGCCAATGGCAAACGCTACTGCGTTCGAGACGATCGTGGGGTCGTTGACGAAGCCTTCGGTTTCGATCTGGCGCCGTTTGCGCTGAAAGCTGCAGAGATCCATGCCCTGGCCGAAACAGTCCGCAACGAAGCCAAGGCGCTTCGTATGCTCAAGACCGAAGTGACGCTGCATCTGCGTGACATCTCGAAGATCATTACCGCGGCGATCGAGGAGGCACGGGCAGGTGACTGGGACGCTCTCGTGACGGAATTTCAGGAGATGTCTTTCGGCAGTCTTCCACGTCGCCCTGATACAGCGTCGCTTTCCACTCTGCGCGCACGCCTCCATTCGTTTCGGGCAAAGGTCGAAAATGCATATCTATCAAGCCTCTCTGAAGAAGAAATGAGCGGCAATGACACTCGTTCCGAGCGTCATATACAGAATTCAAATACAGACCTACCATTTGAATTAGACGGCCAAGGAGAATTAGAAAGGGCGGAGCCGGTTGGCGACCGGAATGAGGGTGCAAAGTCTACGGAGAGGGTGCAGGAGAGGCGTGTTGCTATCAGCTTGGAGCGGATGCGAAAGGTGTGCCCGCAAATTGGGGATTATGCGCAAGGCGGCCTGAAAAACTGGCAGGACCTGATCCGGGCCGCGGATCTCGTGCGCTCCATGCTTGGTGTTTCTCCGGATGCCTGGGCCAAGGCACGTAAAGCCATGGGCGAACAGGCGGCGGCCATCGTGGTTGCCGTGATGCTGGAACGGGTCGACGAAATCCGCTCGCCCGGTGGCTACCTGCGTGATCTGACGCGCAAGGCCGAACGATCTGCCTTCAGCGTCTTTCCGATGCTGCAGGCGCTTGAACGGCAGAGTGAGTGAGGAAACCGATGCAAATGGAGGATCAAGGCGAAGATAGTATAGCGGAACAGGTCACGGCGCGTGAGGACCTGACCCATGTGGATGCCGACAAGCCGACGGCCCGCATGCTCTCCTGGTCGAAGAACTCGGCGGCCTATCGCCTGGCGCGTCGGATGATGAGCAAGCGCGAACTGGCGGATGCCATCAAACGCAAGGCAAAGTCAAAATTCGAGGGTATCACCGAATCCCAGCTCCTTGCCCTGGCGGAACATGCCGTTGCATTCGGCCTCAACATGAAAGCCCTGGACGACGTCAATTATGCTCAGGTGCGGGCAGCGTCAGCGGGTAGGACAGGCAAGTCAACGCGCGCTGTTGCGCGCAAGCTCGCCGAAAAGGGCATAGAGCGAGAAATCATCGAAACTGCCGTGAGCGAGATCGATGACCTTCGCTCGGCGGTAGTCTATGCCCGCAAGAAGGCGTTTGGACCCTTCCGCCGAAAGCCGGCGGACGATCAGCAGGAGCGACGCGAACTCGCCTCTTTCGGCCGTCAGGGCTTCAGCTTCGATGTCGGGCGCCGCGTGACGCGCATGACGATCGAAGAGGCCGAGGATTTACTCTCGAACGCTGCTGGCTAAGAGCATGCTCCCAAGGCGCGCCGGATGACAATCCAGGTTACGGCCGAATACGTCAGCCTGTCGACCTTTGCAGCATGCCGAAGAGGTCACGCGGATCATCGGGATCCGCAATCAGGTCTATATTCTGGTAGTGGGCAGTGCCCCTGATCCGGTCGCGCACATAGCGAAGAGCCGAGAAATCTTCGATTGCAAAGCCAACGCTGTCGAAGAGGGTTATTTGTGCCGCGTCACGGCGCCCCTCTATCGCTCCTGTCACCACCTGCCAGAGTTCCGTGACGGGATAGTCGGTCGGCATCTGCTGGATCTCGCCTTCGATTCTGGTCTGCGGCGGAAACTCGACGAAGGTGTCGGCGCGGCTCAGGATGTCGCGGTGGAGTTCGGTCTTGCCTGGGCAGTCGCCACCGATCGCATTGATGTGGACCCCGGCGCCGACCATGTTGTCCGACAGGATCGTGGCATTCTGCTTGTCGGCTGTGCAGGTGGTGATGATCTGGGCGCCTTCGACAGCCGATTGAGCGGTGTCGCAGGCCGTCAAATGCAGGCCGGAAGCCTTAAGATTGCGCATGGTCTTGTCCGTCGCGCGCCGGTCGATATCGTAAAGCCGAAGGTGTGTGATGCCAAGGACCGCCTTCATCGCCAAGGCCTGAAACTCGGCCTGGGCGCCATTTCCGATCATCGCCATGGTTGTTGCCCCCTTCGGCGCAAGATGCCGGGCGGCCATCGCGGATGTAGCAGCTGTTCTCAGCGCCGTCAGCAGCGTCATCTCGGTCAATAGAACCGGATAACCGGTTTCGACTTCTGCCAGCAGGCCGAAGGCCGTGACCGTCTGCAGGCCCTGTGCCATGTTCTTCGGGTGGCCGTTCACATACTTGAACGAATAGATCTCGCCATCGGAGGTCGGCATCAACTCGATGACGCCTTCGCGGGAGTGCGAGGCAACGCGTGGTGTTTTGTCGAACAGCTCCCAGCGACGGAAATCGGCTTCGATAACATCGGTCAGTTCGGTCAAAACGCGTTCAATGCCGATGTGATGCACAAGCCGCATCATGTTTTCGACGCTGACGAAGGGAACGAGGGCTTTGTCCGAAGGGGCAGGGGCTGTCATGCATCACCGGGCGCAAGAGTTCATATCCCAGCAGTCTAGAGATGATCACGCCTGAACGTAACGCCGATAATCTGTCGATATGATCTGTGTATTGCACAATTTGCCACCAGGAGATTGGCTAAGTGTCAGCCCGGATGTTGTCCAAAAGAAACGGGAGCCGAGGCTCCCGCTGAGTGTTTCTCTCGCGAGGTTCGAGATCGAGTATTACTTGAACAGGCTCGGCAGCCAGAGCGAGAGAGCCGGGATGTAGGTGACGGCCATTAGCACGGCGAGCATGGCCGCAAAGAACGGCCAGATCGTCCGCATCGCTTCGCGGATCGTGATCTTTCCGACAGCGCAGCCGACGAAAAGAACCGTTCCGACCGGCGGCGTGACGAGGCCGATCCCGGCATTAAGAATCATGATCACGCCGAAATGCACCGGGTCCACGCCGAATGCCTTGACGATGGGGAGCAGGACTGGTGTCGAAATGATCACGAGAGGCGCCATGTCCATGAAAGTGCCTAGGATCAGAAGCGTGATGTTGATCAAGAGCAGCACGATCAGTGGATTGTCCGAGACGGATTGCACGACCTGAATGAGCGTTGTCTGCACCTGCAGGAAGGACATCAACCAGGCGAAGGAGGCCGCGGTTCCGATGACGAGCAGGACGAGCGACGTCGTGCGCACGGCGCCGAGGACGGCTTCGAGGAAGCCATGCCAGTCGAGTTCGCGATAGACCAAGAGTGCGACCAGGAAGGCATAGATGACGGCAATGCAGGAGCTTTCCGTCGCCGTGAAGATGCCGGATCGAACGCCGCCAAAGATGATCCCGATCAGAAGGAGGCCAGGAAGTGCTGACAGAAGGAAATAGCCAAGCTTGGCGAAGCCTGGGAAGGGCTCGGACGGATAACCGCGCCGGCGTGCAACGATATAGGCTGTCACCATCAGGGCCACCGTCAGCATCAAGCCGGGAATGACGCCAGCGGTAAAGAGATCGGCGACCGAGACCGTTCCGCCAGCCGAGATCGAGTAGAGGATCATGTTGTGGGAGGGCGGGATCAGAAGCGCGATGATCGATGAACTTACGGTCACGTTGACCGCATAACCGCGATCATAGCCGCGGGCTGCCATCTGCGGCACCATCAGGCCACCGACGGCAGATGCATCAGCCACCGCCGAGCCGGAGATACCGCCGAAGAGGGTCGATGCGATGACGTTGACCTGCCCCAGCCCGCCGCGCATGTGACCGACAAGGCCTGCAGCAAAGCGGATCAGCCGGGTCGCAATCCCGCCACGGACCATCAGGTCGCCGGCAAAGATGAAGAAGGGAATTGCCATCATGGCAAAGACGTTCATGCCGGAATTGATCTGCTGGAAGACGACGATGGGTGGCAGGCCGAGGTAAAGGACTGTGGCCAGCGACGCAAAGCCGAGGCAAAAAGCGATCGGTGTGCCGATGATCATCAGGGCCGCAAAGGTTCCGAAAAGGATTGTATAGGCCATCAGACGACCTCGGTTATGTTGTGTTCGGCGACCGTTTCAACGCCGACCAGCGTATCGATGAAGCGCTCGAGGGCGAAGATCGCGATCATGATACCGCCGACGATCAGGGGAAAGAAATCGACCCCGCCGGGCCAGCCGAGCACCGGGACTGTTGCTGTCCATGTGCCCTGCGCAAGCAGGATGCCGTAATAGCTCATGGCAAGACCGAACAGGGTGATCAGAGCCAGGCTCGTCAGATCCATCAGCCGCTGTATGGCAGGCGTCATCGCGTGACGGACGAAGTCCAGGCCCAGATGCACACTTTCGCGCACGCCGACGGCTGCACCCAAGAGGATGAACCAGGACATCAGCTGCAGGGAAAGAGGCTCCGACCAGCTCGGCGAGTTGTTGAGCACGTAGCGGGCGAAGACCTGCCAGCCGATGATCAGGGTCATGGCAACGACACCCAAACCCGCGATGTAGAGGCAGGCGAGGCTCAGCCTTGCAAGCCCGGGCCGGATGGCCCGCATGAAGCGCAACATGGATTCCTCCAAAACCGACGATGAAACCAGTGACCGACCGCAGAATTGCCCTGCGGTCGGTCCTGCTTGGATGTCACTTGACGGCGCGGACGCGCTCAACGAGGTCCTTCATCTTCGGATCGGTGATGAACTTGTCATAGACCGGCTGCATGGCGGCTGAGAATTCGGCCTTGTCGACTGTGATGATATTGGCACCGGAGGCGCGGATTTTCTCTTCGGAAGCCTTTTCGCGTGCCTGCCACAGTTCGCGCATCTTGCCGACCGATTCCTTGGCCGCCTCGCGGACAACCGTCTGATCCTCGGGCGACAGCTTGTCCCAACTCATCTTGGAGATGACGAGGATTTCCGGGGTCAGAGAATGGTCGGTGAGCGTATAATTCTTCGCGACTTCGAAATGGCGCGAGGATTCGTAGGACGGCCAGTTGTTTTCAGCCGCATCGACCACGCCGGTCTCAAGCGACGAATAGACTTCGCCGAAGGGCATCGGGGTCGGGTTGGCGCCGAAGGCTTCCATCATCGCAATCCACAGATCGGACTGCTGGACGCGGACCTTCATGCCTTTCAGGTCGGCGAGTTTCTCGATCGGCTTCTTGGTCGAATAGAAGGAGCGCGCACCGCTGTCGTAGAATGCAAGACCGATCAGACCATGTGGTTCGAAGGCGGCCAGCACTTCGTCACCGATCTCGCCATCGACCACCTTGTGCATGTGCTCTGTGTCGCGGAACAGGAAGGGCAGGCCGAAGACAACGGTTTCCGGCACCAGATTGTTGAACGGCGCGCTATTGACGCGGTTCATGTCGATGACGCCGAAGCGCGTCTGCTCGATCGTGTCTTTTTCAGCGCCGAGTGCGGCGTTGTTCATGACTTCGATCTTGATGCGGCCACTGGTCTTCTGGGAAACGAGTTCGCCCATGAACTTGACGGCATCGACCGTCGGATAACCATCGGGATGGATATCGGCGGAGCGCAGAGTGATTTCCTGAGAATAAACGGCGCTGGCACCGAGCGTGAGCCCCATGGCAAGGCTGAGCATTGCAGCAGTTTTCATTGGTCTTCCTCCTCTTAGGTTATCCGCCGAAACCTCCCGTTGCGGCGGGTCGTCATGCCCTCGCTATGTCGCCTTGACTGGCGTCAGGCCGAACAGTTCTTCCGGATTGTCCACGAGGGCGAGCCGCCGATGCGTATCATCGGCAAACCAGCCGAGAACGGTATCGGTCAATTGCGCGTCATCCGGATAGTCAGCCTGGCTGCGGGCCAGATTGTGCGGCCAGTTCGAACCCCAGACGATGCGCTCAGGCGCATGGGTCGCAATCGATCGTGCGACCTCGCCGACATCGGCGAAGTCGGGTGCGCCGGTCTTGGACGATTCATAAGCGCCGGCAAACTTGAACCAGCACCTACCACCATCGATCAGGCGCCGGGCTGCTGAAACCTGCGGACTGTCAGGCGTGACACCGCAGAAGAATTTGCCGTGATGATCGAGCACCCAGCGCGACCGGATCTTCGACAGCTTTGCCTCGTGATCGAGAATATGACTGCCGTCGAACTGCACGGCGAGCATCCAGGCACGGGATTGCGCAATTGCATCGATCTCCTCGAGCTTGTCGAGGCCTGCGGCCCCACCGGGCAGATCCATGACCCGGAGGCCAATGACGCCCGCATTCGCCAGGGCATCCAGTTCAGCCTCACTTGTGCGGGCATTAACGCTTGCAATCCCATGCGCGATGTCGCCGAAGGCTTCGAGGCAGGCGACGAGGTTTGCATTGTCGAACTGGTGGGCGTTGCCCTGGGTGACGATCACGCGGTCGATGCCGATCCAGTCCATGAACTGGCGATACTGATTGGGCGTCGGCAGATCGCCGAGAGGAAGAGGGGGGCCCCCTTCGACCGAGGGAAAGCCCGGCAGATAGGCATGCATCTGTGTATCGATCGTGCCCTTGGGCAGGGTGACCTTCGGCTTTTCGCCGGTGAGCGGACGAATGAGGGTCATGCCTCCTCCTTCATCTTGAATTCAGTCAGTGCATCGCGGTTGATCTCGATGCCGAGCCCCGGAGCATTGGGTATTGAAACAATCCCGTTGTCGTGTTCGATCGGTGTCTTGATCACCGCTTGGCGGAAGGGATTGTCGGTGCGGTCGAATTCAAGGATCGGCTCGATCGGATTGACCCGGACCGGGTCCGGCACCATGGCAGCGATGAATTGCAGGGCAGCCGCGATATGGACAGCTGTGCCCCAGACATGCGGCACAACGCGAACCCCGTGAAGGGCGGCCAGATCAGCCACCCGTTTGGCTTCCGTAAAGCCGCCGACACCTGCAAGATCAGGCTGGACGATATCGATGGAACGCGTCTCGATAGGCTCCTTCATGCCCCAGCGACTTTGCCAGGTCTCGCCGCCGGCAACCGGGATCGGCTGCTTGGCGCGGACGTCGCGATAGGCCGCGAGCTGTTCCGGCACCACAGGCTCTTCCAGCCAGTCAATGCCGAGGATGGCAGCCCGACGGCCGAACTCGATTGCTTCGAGAACGCCGTAGCCATGATTGGCATCCGCCATCAGTCTCATGTCCGGGCCGGCGGCCTCTCGGGCGGCCCGGATGACGGCGAGATCTTCCTCGATGCCGAAACCGACTTTGATCTTTGAGGCATGGAAGCCTTGGCTACGATAAAGCGCGATATCGCGCGCATTGTCCTCGACCCGGTCGACACCGTCTCGCTTGAAGCTGCCAGTCGCATAGGCCCTGACGCTCTCGCGAAAGCGGCCGCCGAGTAGGGTCGAGATGGGAACGCCAAAATGTTTGCCTTTGATATCCCAGAGCGCGATGTCGATGCCGGACAGCGCCGTCAGCGTCAGGCCACGCTGGCCCTGGTCACGTAGCGCGTTGTAGAGGACGGCCCAGATCTTTTCCGTTTCCAGCGGATCCATACCGATCAGCCAGGTCTTGTAGGCGGAAACCACGGCCGCATTTGGCCGCGCCGGGCCAAGGCATTCGCCCCAGCCGGTGAGCCCGTTGTCGCAGATGATCTCGACCAGCACATGGGCGCGCCGGTCAAAGCGCATCGAGGCGCTCTGGAAGGGCACGTCGAGCCTGTGCTCGAGCAGATGTGTGCGGACCTCGGCGATCTTCATGGCGTCAGCGCTTCCAAGGTTCGATCAGACGGGCGAGCATGTCTTCCTCTTCGCCAGTCAAGTCGTCGAGCGGCGGGCGGACCTTGCCAGCGGCAAAGCCCTGCAGGCGCACCCCCGCCTTGACAGCAGAGACTGCATAACCCTTGCGGCGAGCGCGGATTGCCATGAAGGGATAGAAGAAATCGCGCAGGATCTCTTCGCAGCGCGCCCGTTCTCCCGCGCGCAGTGCCTTGTAGAATTCGACGGCAAGGCCCGGCACGAAATTGAAGACGGCAGAGGAATAAGTGGTGAAACCGGCGCCGAGATAGGCTTCTGCAAAAAGTTCAGCGGTCGGCATGCCGCCGAGATAGGTCAGGCGGTCACCAAGTGTGGCAGTGATCTGCCGGATCAGGCCGATCTCCCCCGTGCCATCCTTGAAGCCGACGAGATTGGGGCACTCGTCGCAGAGGCGCTTGAGAGTGTCGACGCCAAGCACGGAATTGTCGCGGTTATAGACCATGACACCGATCCCGACCGACTGGCAGACCTGCTTCACATGGCGGTACATGCCTTCCTGCGGGGCATCGATCAGATAATGGGGAAGCAGCAGGATGCCGTCGGCGCCTGCCTTTTCCACAGCGCGGGCGATCTCGACCGCCATCTCTGTGCCGTAGCCACAGCCGGACACGATGGCCGTCTTGCCAGCGGCTTCCTTGGCAGATTTGACGATGCGCGGCACTTCGGACGGCGCAAGTGAGAAGAACTCTCCCGTACCACCGGCGGCAAACAGCACCGGTGCGTCGAAACCCGACAACCATTCGACATGGCGCTGATAGCTGTTCGGCTCGAATTTCCCCTCGTCGTCAAAATGCGTCACAGGGAAGGAGAGAAGGCCGGCGCCGAGCGCGGCCTTGATGTCTTGCGGCGTCATGTCTGTATGTCCTCTCTTGGCCTCCTCCGGCCAAGTTGTCATACATATATGACGAGGATCTGTCAAATGTTATCGTACAGGTTGTCGCTGTTCCCGCAACAAGGCGCGATAACGGGCCTGGCTGCCGCGGAGATGCCGGCGCATTGCTTCGCGGGCGAGATCCTCGTCGCTCGCAGAAATTGCCTCGACGATCTCGGCATGCTCGCCGTCGATCAGTCGCAGATAGGCGGCCTGGTCGTCTTCATTTTCCTCGCCGCGAAGTGCGGCGCGCGGAATGACGTTCTTGCCGATCATCGCCAGAAATTCACGAAAGCGCGGATTGTTGGTCGCTTCGGCAATGGCCAGATGCAGGGCGAAATCGGCATCCGTCGTTGACCTGCCGGCCTCAAGGCAAGCGCGGATTGCGTAATGGCGCTCGATGATCACCTCTTCCTGGGCCGGAGATCGACGCAATGCTGCAAGGCCTGCAGCCTCGACCTCCACCGCCGTGCGCAATTCCAGAAGTTCGATGGTCGAGGAGACGCGGGCAGGATCGACGCTGCCGATCAGAAGCGGGGCAGGAGTGGTGGCGGAGGTTTTGAGCACGAAGACGCCAGCACCCTGTCTGGCCTCGACCAGGCGATCTGCGCGCAGCGAGGCGATCGCCTCACGCACAACGGTGCGCGACACGCCATGGGCTTCCGACAATTGGGCTTCACTCGGCAGCTTGGCGCCCGGGGGATATTGGCCGGCGCCAATTTCCTTGCGCAGGGTATCGCCGAGCTTTTGCACCAGGGTGCCCGAACCCGTATCCTGTTTCGCTTGAAGCGCCATGCCCCGTCTCCCGCCTACTGTCGTCGGCTTCATGCATAGACTCGTATGCCAAGTTTGCAAAGAGACCGGCAGTTGCCCGCGACGTTATTGACCGGATCGATCCTACCTGTATGATAAGTTCAGATCAATTTCGGTGGAGGATGGCGGGTGAAGCGACTTTTGCTGACGGGGGCGGCTGGCGGGCTGGGCAGCGCGATGCGTGGCCGACTGAAGGGCATGGCAGAGTGCGTGCGTTTATCCGACATCGTCGATTTGGGTGAGCTTGCGCCGCATGAAGAAGGCGTCATCTGTGATCTCGGCGACCGCGGCGCGGTCGACCGCCTTGTCGAGGGATGCGACGGCATCATTCATCTGGGCGGCATTTCTGTCGAGGACAAGTTCTCCAAGATCATGAATGCCAATCTGCTGGGCTTCTATAATCTCTACGAAGCGGCCCGGGCCAACGGTATGCCGCGCATTCTCTTTGCCAGTTCCAATCATACGATCGGCTTTTACCGCCAGGATGAATATCTCGACCACGAAGCACCGATGCGTCCCGACGGGCTCTACGGCGTCTCCAAATGTTTCGGCGAAGCTCTGGCTCGCATGTATTTCGAGAAATTTGGCCAGGAAACGGCGCTGGTCAGGATCGGCAGTTGCATGGAAAAGCCGAGGAATCACCGCATGCTCTCAACCTGGATGAGCTATGACGACTTTCTCAGTATGATCGAGTGCATCTTCCGCGCCCCGCGCCTAGGCTGCCCGGTGATCTGGGGCTGCTCGAACAACGACACGCGCTGGTGGGACAATTCCCACGTGTCCTATCTCGGCTGGCATCCCAAAGATAATGCCGAACGCTTTCGAGCGGAGATTGACGCAATCGTGCCGAAGCCCGCCCCAGACGATGCCATCGCAGTGTATCAGGGCGGCCCATTTGTGCGCGATCCGATATTTTCGGAGAACTGAAGACAGGCCGATACGACGAGCGGGTGTCATCGGGGCTGTAATCGGAATCCGATTGTGACTTCGACCCACTGTAGCGCGCACGGGCGCTCCATCTTGCTGGCTTGAAAAAGCACCAGCATGTACCGGAGCCAGAGGCCGCACGGCATTCCTCCCGATTCAACACAATGAAGGCAGCGCCGGGTACTTCCTTTATGTATGTTTGATGTCAAAAAACGTCGATCTACTTATGTATCAGGTTCCAAGACTCTGGTATCCGCAGCGATTCACGAAGCGATTCTTGCCTTTTGGTTGAAGACTCTGTTGCCGAAGGGAGACATGCCGAGCAAATTCTCCAAGGCTTCCTGTCCGTAAACCTAAGTTGCTAAGTCATTCATGCCCCGGCGCCGCGGAAAAAAAAACTGCGTTGCGCACCTTCTATCCCCGAAACCTCTGCTTCACCGCCAAGTATTGAGAAGAATCGTTTAATTTGGCGGCCAAAACAGCGCCCCATCCGCTACAGATCAAAATTGGGTGCATCTTCCAGAAGGCTCGATTACACTTCACAGCACCAAAAGGACCGGTATATAAGGTCGCTTAAATGAGTTTGGGCAGGGGCACTAAATTGTTTACCAAAAATAGAATGTTCGCAGCCTTGTATACATCTGCGGCGCTTGCTGTGGTTTCGTGGACTCCGGCGAGCGCGATGTCGCTGCAGGAGGCCATCCAAAAGGCCCTGACGACGAACCCGCAGATTTCGCAGGCGGTGAAGAACCGCGAAGCCGTCGAGTTCGAGCTTCGCCAGGCCCGGGGCCTGTATCTGCCGTCGATCGATCTTGAGGCAGGTGTGGGAAAGCGCCGACTGTCGAACGAGAGCACGGGCACGCTGACGAAGGACTATGAAACTTTCAATTCTTCGGACGTCGGGCTAACCGTAACCCAACGTCTGCTTGACGGCGGCGCACGTCGCGCCCAGGTCGATTCTCAGGCGTCTCGCGTCGACGGAGCTTCTTTCCGGGTGCTTGAGCGCTCGGAAACGGTCGCTCTGCAGGTCGCTCAGGATTATCTTGAGTACATCCTCCAAACCAAGATTGTCGGCATTGCCAAGCAGAACGTAGATTTCCATCGCGGCATTCTTGGTGACATCAATCAGGGTATCGCCGGCGGTGCCTTGACAGACGTTGACAACGTTCAGGGGCAGGAGCGGCAGGAGGCGGCCAAGGCTCGCCTGCGTGAAGCCCAGGAAGAGCTGGAAGCGACCAAGATCCGCTTCCTGGCCACGGTCGGCGAACCCATCGTCAATGCCAAGATGCCAAGCTCGCTCGGAAAGGCGCTGCCGCGCTCGCTGCAAGATGCGATCGAGACCGCCAAGACCAACAATCCGCGCATCTACTCGGCCCGCGCAGATATCGATGCAGCCGATGCGGCCGTTCGGGGCGCCCGCTCCAACTATGCGCCAACGCTGGATCTCGAGGGCCGTGCCACCGTCGGCAACGACACCAGCGGCAGCCAGGGTAACACCAACGATCTGGAAGTGCGTCTCGTCGCCCGCTGGAACCTCTATCGCGGCGGCATCGACCAGGCCCGCGAGCAGGAGCAGATCCGTCGCGCCAGCGAGCAGCGTTATGCTTCCGACCAGGTTCACCGCGAGATCGAGGAATCGGTCCGCTCCGCCTGGAACGAACGCAACAGCCGTGGTGAGCTCTCGCAGATCCTCGCGTCGCAGTCGACGCAGAATGCCAAGCTCGTTTCGTCCTATGGCGAACAGTTCAAGATCGGCCAGCGTTCGCTGCTCGACGTGCTTGATGCGCAGAACACGCGCTTTAACACCAGCATCGTCGCAGAGACGGCCCGCTTTGCCGCTCTCTTCGCCGAATATAAGATTTTGGCGGCATCCGGCTCGCTGTTGAAGGTCATGGGCGGCAAGCCCGTTGCCCAGACGGAAGCTTATGCACGCAACGAATTCTCCGTGAAGACGTCGGCTGATGGAGCCTATGTTGAACGGGATCCGCGGCAAAAGGCGGGTGTGCCGATGGACCTCCTGGCGCCGCTCCAGTAACCGTCCATCCGATTGGATGAAATGTTAAATACCTTTTCGGATCCGGCGGGCACTCGTGCCCGCCAAAGCTTTCGTGCATCATTCAAGGCTGTGGCGGGATATTATGGCCGGCCCAGTTCTGACACTGTTCTCTTTTCCGGCCTGCCTGATGAGATCGTCGAGTCGCTCGAACTCGACGACGTGGAACACGTGGCCGAGCGTATCGGTCTCCAGGTCATCAGAGTTTCCGAGCGGGCTCTGCGCGAGAGCGACTTCGACTGTCCTGCAATCGTCGTCTTGAAAGACGGCGGCACGTTGCCGCTTCTCGAAGTGACCGATGCTGGAGAATATACGCTCGACGTCGCTGGCGGCCCCTTCGCCGCCAAGCTCAGCCGCAAGGAATTGATGGCCTTGGAGCCGGAGTTCGCGTTCGGCTTTACGCTGTTTTACCGCAATGATGGCGAAGAAGCGCTGATTGGAACCGCGGACGAAATCGAAAAGCGTCATTGGCTCGTTCGTGCGCTCACTCCGTATTGGCGCACATACGTGCGTGTGGTCATTGCCGCTCTCTTCATCAATCTGATCGCGCTCGCATCGCCGCTTTTCACAATGAACGTCTATGACCGGGTGCTGCCGAACAAGGCGATCCCGACGCTCTGGGTGCTCGCTGTCGGCATTCTGCTCGCCTATCTCTTCGACTATCTCCTGAAAACTGCCCGCGCCTCCCTGATCGACCACGCGGGTCGCAGTGCCGACCTGCGGCTCTCGCAGATGATCTTCGACAAGGTGCTGAACACGACACTGGCGTCCAGGCCGCTCTCGACCGGCGAATATGCCAACCGGGTGATGCAGTATGAGTTCGTCCGCGAGTTTTTCACGTCGAACACGATCGGTCTGTTGATCGACACGGCCTTCGTATTCATCTTCCTGATCGTCATCTATCTGATCTCGGGCTGGCTTGCGATCATCCCGGCTGTTGCCCTTATTCTGTCGGTTGCCATAGGGTTGAGGGCCCAGGCGCAGATCGGCCATCGTATGGCGGCCGCGTCCAACGAAGCTTCGAAGCGTCAGTCTCTCCTGGTCGAGACCATCTCAACGATAGAGACGCTGAAGAGCCTGCGCGCTGAAGCGACTATGCTGCGCCGCTGGCAAGAACTCATGAAGCATTCCAGCCGCACCAGCGAGGAGATCAAACATGTCTCCACAAATGCGATTAATCTGACGGCGCTGATCCAGCAGGTCGTTGGCGTCCTCATTGTCATTGCCGGCACTTACGAGTTTTCCGAAGGAAGGCTCGCCATGGGCGCTATCGTCGCAACCGTTATGCTGGCCAGCCGAGCCGGTGCCCCTCTCGGTCAGATAGCCATGACACTTGCGCGCTTCCGCCAGGCAACACTGTCGCTGCGGATCCTCGACCAGGTCATGGAGCAGCCGGAGGATCGACCGTCCTCCGTCGGCTTCGTCAATCGCGAGATCAAGGAAGGAGGCTTCTCGTTCCAGAACGTCTCCTTCAACTATCCGGGGTCCGATCATCCCGTCATCAATCAGTTCAACCTGACGGTTCAGCCGGGGGAGCGCGTCGGGATCATCGGCCGCATCGGTTCGGGCAAGACAACGCTCGGTCGCCTTCTCGATGGGCTGTTCGTGCCGACCGAGGGCCGGGTCCTGATCGATGGTGTGGATATCCGCCAGTATCACATGTCAGAGGTTCGCTCTGCGGTCGCTGTCGCTGGCCAATCTTCGGATCTGTTCTCGGGGACGGTTAAGGAGAACCTGCTGATCGGCCGCGCCGATGCCACTGACGAGGAGCTGCTGGAAGTGGCGCGTATGACCGGGGTCGAGGAATTTGTCTCCCGACATCCGCGCGGCTTCGACATGCCGGTCGGCGAACGGGGCACCAATCTGTCGAGTGGTCAGAAGCAGGCGATGACAATTGCCAGGCTGCTGCTGACCAAGCCAAAGATCGTCTTCCTCGACGAGCCGTCGGGGGCGATGGACCTTGCCAGTGAACGTCACCTGATCAACCGGTTGTCGAATGCTTTCGACCGCAACACGACTCTTCTGATCGCCACCCACCGCTTCACCATGCTCGATCTCGTCGATCGCCTCATCGTTCTCGACAAGGGCCGGGTGGTGGCGGATGGACCGAAGAAGACGGTGATCGAGGCGATGCAGAAGAAAGCAGCGGTGAAGCCATGAGCCGCGCCGTTGTCGATGCACCGCCCTTCTTTGCGCGCACCATTGTGTCTCTGATCGCGCTTCTGATCATTGTCTTTCTCGCCTGGGCAGCCTTTGCCGAGATCGATGAACTGGCCCGCGGCGAGGGCAAGGTCATTCCGGTCTCCAAGACCCAGATCGTCCAGTCCTCGGAAGCCGGCATCGTCCAGACCATCGCCGTCCAGTTGGGACAGGTGGTGCGCAAGGGTGAGTTGATCGTCCAGTTGAACAACACCACCACAGAATCCTCGCTCGGCGAAGCGGCGGCCAAGGCGCGTGCGCTGGGCGCCAAGGTGGCGCGACTGGCACTTGAAGAGGTCGGTGACTATGACGTCGATTTCAAGTGCCCGGACGATGTGATGGCGGTGGCGAGCAAGGTTTGCGACAACGAAGAGAGCCTGTTTGCCGCCAACAAGGCGAGCTATCTGAACAAACTCGGGGTGTTGCGGGAGCGCGTGCGCCAGCGCGAAAACGAGCTGAGCGAGGCGCAGGCCAATATCGTGCGTCTGCAGCAGAATATTGAAGCGGCGACACGGCAATACGACCTGATGAGCCCACTGGCGAAGAAGGGCCTTGTGGCACAGACGCAGCTGATCACCGTGGAGCGGGAGCTGACTGATCAGCGCGGCCAGATCGATGTCTATACGGAAAGCCTGGAGCGTCTGCGCGGTGCCGTGGAGGAAGCAAATCTGCAGGTCGAGGAGCTTGCCCTGCAGCTGCGTCAGCAGGCGCTGACCGAGAAGGCCCAGACGCTCGCCGAACTCTCGGTCATTGACGAGACCATTCGCGGCGCCTCCGACCGCGTCGACCGCACCGATATTCGCTCGCCCGTGGACGGCATCGTCAATACACTCGAAGTTAACACCATTGGCGCCTATGTCGACCCGGGCACAGTCGTTGCCGGCATCGTGCCGACAGCCGATATCCTGCTGATCGAGGCAAAGATATCGCCACGCGACGTGGCCTTCATTCGGCGCGGGCAAAAGGCGATCGTCAAGGTCACGGCCTATGACTTTTCGATCTTCGGCGGGCTGGAAGGCGAAGTCACCAACATCTCGGCTGACAGTCTCGTGGAGAAGGAGAAGGGTGAAACCTTCTATCTGGTCCAGGTGAAGACGGACCAGTCGGAACTCAAGCGCGATGGCAAATCCTATCCCATCATCCCCGGCATGGTGGCCTCGGTCGAAATCATGACGGGGCGCAAGACCATCCTGAGCTATCTGATGAAGCCGATCAACAAGGCGCAATCCGTCGCCCTGACGGAGCGGTGATCTATGTTACCCTCCGACCGGACCGCGCTTCAGACGGAGAGGGTGGGGTTTCCCGGCCAGACACTGTTTTCCATTGATGATAGCGATGCGGAACCCAAGTTCCGGGCCATCATCGGCCGCGGTGGATCGCGTCGGGGCATTCGGCTGGAATCAGTCTACTGGGAAGGCCTGTCCTGGCTGCTGGCAGGTTCGCGCCAGTCCATGGGGGACATTGTCGAGCAGGCCGCCGAGCAAACCGGCGACAAGAGCAACCTCGCATCCACGCTTCGGGTTCTCGCTTTTCGCTGGATGTGGCGTCGTCTGGTCGCGGCCGAAGCCTCGTATTCCCTTGAGACCCTCGCCACCCTGCTGCAGGCCTCTCCATCGCCGGCCATCGTGCTGACGCGCGAAAAGAAGATCCAGCTGTTTAATGAACCGTTTGTGACGCTGCTGAAGCAGCGGCTGCAGCTTGGTAATGTGGGGCAACTGTCGTCAGGCTTCCGCTTCGTGCTCGACACGCATGTGGAAGAGGCCATCGATAGCCTGGCCGCAACCCGCAAGATGCTGACCACCGGTTTCACCGCGAGCTGCGCTGGAAAGCAGCTGACCGGACAGATCAACCTCGCATTGGCGCCTGTGCACCACAAGCAGATGCTGGTCGGTTACGTCGTCCGGCAGTAGCAGCGCAGCCTGTGCTCGCGGCCTCGCGCCGCCCCTTAGAGCTCGGCGCCTTCGCCCGGCGCGATGCCGTCGAAACTCTTCATCGCCAGTGCCTTGCCTTTGGTTTTCATGCCGTGCAGGAAGCCGCGACCATTGGAAATCGAAAACAGTGGCATGTAGTCGGGCAGCTGCGCATCGGTGAGTACCTGCTCCCGCATGTTGTCCAGGATGTAGTGGCGCCCCTGCACCTCCACGGCAAGCACCGCATGATAGAAGTGGCGTTTGGTGTCGTAGAGGATGACGACGGTCATGTCGGTCAACGGAACGCCCTGGCTCTGCAGCACAGCCATTTTCAAGAGCGCGAAGTCCTCGCAATCGCCAACGCCGAGTTTCAGCGTCTGAGATGGTGATGCCCAGCGGTCGAGGGTCCCATGAACATCGATGTCCTTGGCGTATTTGATGCGCCGGTTGATATCGCGGTTGACGAAATTGAGCTTGTCGCGGATCGACGACATGCCGCTTCCGGCGGCCGTCTTCTGGACCATGGCCTTGACCTCAAGGCAATTCTGGTCGCCACAGCGCAGGACAGAGCCCTTGGCGATTTCAGCAAATGTCGGTGCGGCCTTCTTGAGGGCGCCAAGCTTCTTGAAGGGGATGGCGATCGATCCGAAAACGTCCTCAGCCGTCTGTCTTGGCTTGACCAAGGTATCGCGGGTGCGGGGCACCGCGACGGCACTCGTGGTCAGGCTGCGGTCGACAAGGGAGGCCATCGCAACACGGGACCAGTTCCCGTCGTTCCAGGCGGTGGACACCGCCTGCCATCCGGCAGCGATCCCCTGAGCGAGAAGCCCTCCCATGGGAACGGGCATGGGACCGAGACCACGAAGGAGGGCGGAACTGTTAGCCGGCGCGGGGGGGACGTCTACAGCCAGTGATGTGGCATTGGTGCTGGCCGACAGCATTGTTGCCAGAACGAAAGTCGAAACTGCGAGAATTTTCTTATTCTTGTATCTCATCGCTTTTCTCCGAGGTTGCTCGAAGAATACGATGATCATTTCAATTATTCGTTCCGATACTTAGATTATATACTGTGAATATCGCTGGATATATTATAGTAAAAATCTCCGCATTTCATCAAGGTGATGTTAACCTTGTGACCGCTGGGCTTGAAAATCCGGTTCACTGTGTCATCGGTTCAACGGAAGTGTCGGTGCTTGATTGTGATGCGCCCAGATATGGGACAGGTGCGCACTTGCTTCTCGAACTTATTCTGCTTACGGTTTTTGCAGGGTTTGGGAGCGCAAAGACATCAAGAACATGAGTGGATCGGCAACACCGCGGCGCATCTGGGCTCGTGCTGGGGCAACAGCGCTCGTCAGCTTTTTACTTGTCTCCTGTCAGACCGACGACCTCGTGCCGAAGGATACGGCGAAGGAGGGAGTAGCCGGGCAAGGCTTGGCAGCCAATACCGGGCTTTACAACCAGACAATTGGTGCTGGGGCTGTGCGCATCGGCTATCTCGGTATTCGAAGGCAGGACCAGCCGAGCCGCCAGGCAGACAGCGAAACCCGCGATGGGGCTGCCCTTGCCGTCAACACATTGGGCAACGAAGTCATCAAGCTGACCATGCTTGAGGCGACGGAAAAGCCTGACTCGATTGAAGCAGCGGCGAAAACGCTGGCATTGAACGGAGCTGCGCTGATCATCACCACGGCGCGCGGACCTGAACTCGATGTGATCCAGAAAGCCACGGCCGGCCGGGCGGTGCCCATGGTTGCCCTGCAGACCAATGATGCGACGCTTCCTCCCTCCGTCTATGCCTTCGTATCAAGCCCTGTGGACAGCCTGATCGAGGCCTCTTCCTTTGCAATAGCGGAGGGCGGCCGACATGCGGTCATTCTCGCTTCGTCGCCGACGGAGAAGCTCCAGGGTGACCGGATTGCCGCACAGATCAAGGCTTTCGGCGGCAAGGTCGAGCCTGTGATCGAGGTGGCGGGCGGAGCCGTCCCGGCCAAATCGCTGGCCTCCTGGAGCAAGGCGGACATGGTCATCGTGATGCCGGGGATTAAGTCTCCGGGCGAGCTTCTGAAGAAGACCGATGCTGCCAAGCCGCCGGCACCTGGCCGCAAACTTGTGGCAAGCTCGGTGCTGACGCCGACGGATCTCAACGATCCCAAGCTCACGGGCACAATCGTCTGTCGCTACGACCAGAATGTGCAGGCCCGCATCGGCAAACGCTATATGGAAAGTTACGGGATGCCGGCCTCCGCCAATGCCGGTTATGGTTTCGATGCGACGGCCATGGCGATAGGGTTGTCGAGCCGTTGGGGCAACACCGCCTATGCGCCCGAGCGGATGATGGCCCCGGAAGGCTTTTCCGGCTCTTTAGGTGTCTTCCGCCTCGAAGAGGGCGGAAAGGTTCGCCGCAACTGCGATATCTTCAAGGTCTCCAAGGGGTCCTATGTCTTCTTCCAGAAGGCGCCGGCAACACTGTGATCACCACAGTGTGACCGGAAACGAAGCTTTGTCATCCGCGGTTTACATTGCCGAAAATGCGCCCCATCCTATGTGACACATGGGAAATACGTGCGAAAACGGATTGCGTCTATCGCGGCGAGGGGAGAGGGCGGGGATGGAAATCACACACGGAGGGGGAAGCGTCGAGCGCTACAGGCCGGCCCTCAGGATCCTGCACTGGGTGGTCGCCGTTCTGGTCTTCCTGACCTGGCCTCTCGGCCTGATGATTGGTTTCGTCAAGGATGACGTGAAGCTCGACTTCTATCTTGTGCATGAGAGCCTCGGCTTTCTTGTCCTTTGGATCATGCTGCTTCGCATCGGGTTTCGGATCACGCGCCCCGTCCCGTCGCGCCCCGCACCGGCGATTGAACGGCTGGCCGCCGACAGTGTTCACGGGCTGCTCTATCTCTTTCTCGTTCTGATGCCGGTGTCTGGCTTCCTCGCCACAAATGCCCATGGTTTTCCGCTTAAGTGGTTTGGACTTTTCACCGTCTGGAGCCCGATCGGCAAGGCGCCGGATATCGCATGGGCCCTTTCGGCCATCCATGAATGGAGTGCCTGGATCATTTTGGCCCTGGTTGCGTTGCATATTGGCGCCGCACTCTTTCACCACGTAGTGCGTCGAGACGAGACACTTTATCGAATTCTTTGAAGCCTCGGGGCCACGCTGGATGCGCAAGATCGACATGAATGACCCACTCTGGGCGCGGCTCCTTGCCATGCGAGGGGGGCGGCAGCGCCGGGCGCTGGACGATGAAATAGAGCCCGCGATTGCCCTATATGGCCCGATTGCTGCGGCCCGCGCCGGCTTCGTTCTCGCCCAGGTCGGACAGTCGCTTGACGGCCGTGTTGCCACGCCAGCCGGGGATGCGCGCGATATCTCCGGGCCGGATGGCATTGCCCATCTGCATCGGTGTCGGGCGCTTGTGGAAGCCGTGATTGTCGGCGTGGGGACAGTCAAGGCAGACAATCCACGTCTGTCAGTCCGTGCCGTGAAGGGACCGAACCCGGTACGGGTGGTCATCGACTGCCGGGGGGAGCTGACCGGAGACGAGGGCATGTTTTGCGACGGCGGCGCCCCTGTTCTTCTGATCCAGGGCGAAAACGCACCACGTCGCCGCTACCCCGCAGAACAGCTTCGCGTGCGGCAAAGCCCATCCGGGCTTGACCCACGGGAGATACTTGATGTTCTCGCAGAGCGTGGCCTGCATCGCATCCTGGTCGAGGGCGGGGCTCGCACCATTGCCCGCTTCATCGACGCCGGTCTCGTTGATCGGCTTCATGTGGCGATCGCGCCGTTGATCATCGGCTCTGGTCCGGCCGGCATCAGCCTTCCGCCGATCGAGAACCTCACCAGTGCGCATCGCCCTCAAGCGAAGGTCTACAATCTCGGTAGTGACATTCTCTTCGATTGTGAGCTGCGCGCGCCTGCCTCGTCAGCTGTCATGGAGGGCGAGAAGATCCGTATGGCCGACCACGCATGAGCTGTCCGGTCGGTTGATGGCTGCCAGGCGAAAGGCAAGCCACTCTTCAAGGTCTGTAAGTCCGATTGCACCGATCTCGGCGACCGGCTGCCGAATACCATGCAGCAGTTCGACCTGCAGCGCATGATGCTCTGGCCCGAGCTGCCACGGGCTCGTTCCGATCTCCACCTTATAACCCGTGGCGCCAAGCAGGCGGCTAAGATGCTCTGCCGCGTCCGGTCCAAGAGCCGGACCGAAGCCCTTGTCCAGTCGCTGATGCCGGTTGAAGCTTTCGACGACCTGGCCATCAAGGGGATGGGCCTCGCTCCAGGACATGACGCCATCGTAATTCAGTGCCGCATAGAGCCCCGTTTTCTGCCGGGCGATACGGTCGATGAAGCGATCGCAGAAATAGGCCGAACACAGATCGAAGAGGGCAGAGGCCGTCACCACCGACACCCCGTCGAGGGGAAGGCCCTCGAGGTCGTTCAGGTCGTGTCGGCGATACGTTACCGAGGTTGAAGTTCCAATCTGTGTTTCGGCTTCCAGTAGAAGCTGCGGATCATAGTCGAGCAATTGCCAGCGGGTTGCTGTGGGGACGGCGGGTGAAAGGGTTCGATAGGTCGAGCCCGTCCCACAGCCGATGTCGAGCAATGACGGGGTGTCCGCTTTTCCCTGCAGATGACGGCAAAGGGCATCGATCAGCGGCTGTGCCCGGGCCTCGCGGTCGGCCGGTTCGCGCAAGGCGAGCCAGCTTTTGTCGAATCCACTCATGTCAACTCCTGCAATCTGCGTGAGAAAATGTCGGCCGTATCGACCCAGGTGGGAAGTCGCTGTCCAGCCAGGGCCGAACCCTGCGCCTTCGCGTCACGCAAGTGAGGCTCGGTCAGGAGGCGGCGCAGCGCGTGCGCAAAGGCATCCACATCGTCGACCGGAACCAGGAGGCCCGCCTCCTCAGGCACGACATCTGGAACGGCGCCAGAGGCACAGGCGATGACAGGCAGGCCGTGCGACAAGGCCTCCGCAAAGACCATGCCGTAACCTTCATAGCGACTGGCCAAAGCGAAGATATCGGCTTTCATCATCTCGGCCCGGCTATCGGTGACCTCGCCGACAAGCTCTATCCGGCCCTCAAGCCCCAAGGAAGCAACGAGGTCTTGCAAAGCCTCCGCAGTGATCGGGTCGAGCTTACTCGCACCAACGATCCGGGCCGTCCAGGATAGGCTTTCGACCTGCTTCAACGCGCGGATCAAGATGTCGTGCCCTTTTCGTTGCGTCAGGGTGCCGACCGACAGGATCACGGGCGGGTCTCCTCTTCGCGGCGCAAGGCCTAAGGGATCGGTGCCCGGCAAGGCGACCGTCAGCCCTCTTGGCGCGACGTCGTAGCTGGCGACAAGTTCGCGCGCCGTCATCGGCGAGGTCACGAAGATTGTTGCGGCGAAGGACAGGGCTCGCCTCTCGCTAGCGATGAACCCCAGGCGGACCTCTTCGGAGAGCCCGGTTTCGAGCGCCAGTGGATGATGGACGAGAGCGACGATCCTGAGCCTTTCAGCCTCCCGGCTTGCCCAGCTATCGAGCACGCCGAAGGCAAGCCCGTCGATCAGCAGCAGGCTGTGATCGGGCAGGGCGGAGAGGCGGCGCTCTGCCTCCTGGAGAACAGCAGGCGAGGGGTTTGGGAACCCATCGCCCAGAGCAAGCAGGGCAACATGCCAGCCGAGCGCCTCAAGGCCTGCGATCAGCCGCCGGTCGTAGGAATAGCCGCCGGTGTTGAGCGCGAGATCACCGGGATAGGCAAAGGTTACGCTGAGGCTCAAAGATCAGCCTCGTACCATCCGCGTGCAGCATGGGACTCGTGCAGGGTCACCTTCAGGCGGCAGATCCGGCCGCTTCCAGGTCCGAGACGTTTGGCGGCGACCGCCGCCGCAAGCTCGTCAAAGATATGTTTGGCGATCACCTCTGTGGTGCTGACCTTTCCCTTGAACACGGCCACTTCGTCGAGGTTCTGGTAGTTGAGCGGCTTTAGAACCTCTCCCAGCACGGTGGTCGCAGCGCCGATATCGACGGCCAGTCCGTCTTCGTCCACGTCCTTGGTGAAGAAGGCGGCATCAACGACGAAGGTGGCGCCATGCATGCCCTGGGCCGGGCCGAAAACCGGACGCGGCAGGCTGTGGGCGATCATGATGTGGTCTCGGACTTCAACAGCAAACATGAGTTCTCTTTTCTTCAGTAACGGATGCGGTGGCAGAGTGTATCGGGTCTCGACAGGATACGTGCATAGGCGGCCGGCAGTTCAGCGAAGGGCGTTTCCCCTGAGATCAGTGTGTCGAGCCTGATATCAAGCAAGAGCTCGAGGGCCTTGGCGAGCCGCCGGGCATAGGTCCAGCGGGCTCTATGGGATTGGGGCAGGTTGCCGACCTGCGAGCTGATCAGCGACAGGCGTCTTGCATGAAAGGCGCCGCCCAGCGGCAGGGATACCGACCGATCACCATACCAGCTTGCTTCGACGATCCGGCTTTCGAGACCGGCCAGCCCGATCGCGGCCTCAAGGGCCTGCGGCGAGGCCGTGGCATTGACGATCACGTCGAAGTCGCCATCCCTCTTCCTGGCCATATCCAGATCGTCGGGGGAAACGAAGGTCAGCCCCAGCGATTCAGCAAGGGCTGCCCGGCGGGGCTCGCGATCGATCAGCACCGTTTCCGTGCCGGCGATCCTTGATGACAGATAGGCGACCAGCGTTCCAACGACGCCCGCACCGAAGACCGCAACCCGGTCGCCAGGCTGGATGGCTGCATCCCAGACCACGTTGAGAGCGGTTTCCATATTGGCGGCAAGAATGGCACGGCGCGGGGGAAGAGAGAGCGGCAACACGGTCACGCTCTCCACCGGCACGATGAAGAAATCCTGATGCGGATGGAGGCAGAAGACCTCCCGTTCAATGAGGTCTGGCGGCCCCGCCTCGACGACGCCGACGGCTGCATAACCATATTTGACCGGAAATGGGAAATCGCCATCCATGCCGGGACCGCGCATCCGCTCGTATTCGCTGGGTGGAACCCGTCCTTCGAAGATCAGGGATTCGGTGCCGCGGCTGATCCCGCTGTAGAGCGTGCGCACCAGCACGGTCGCGTCGTCGCGCGCAGGCAGGACCTCCTGGCGCAGGGCGCAACGGCCTGCGTCCTCGATCCACAATGCTGAGGCCGTCCGGGACGGCAATACGCTCTGTTCATCAATCTGGCTCTTCACTTGGTCCCCCATGATGCCCATTTATGTTCCACGGACGAGGAACGTATGATCTCAAGACGCATTTGGTTCCTTGAGGATGTTCAATTTTAATTTATGGCGGGCCCGCAATCCGCTGGCTGCGGTTCGGCGTAATGGAACCACTGTCTCAAGGAGAGTAACATCATGTCGAAGTCCAGCCAGGCCATCTTCCAGTTCTCCACGCCCGAAATCGAAGTCGAACGGGCCGTATCGGAGCTGCGTTACGGTCGCCCCGTGCTTTTGACCGAAGGAAGCCGCAGGCTTGCGACCCTTGCGCTGGATTGCGTTGCCCCATCCGTTTACGATCAGTTCGCGGCTGCCACGGACGACCGGCATTCGCTGTTGCTGACGGCGCCGCGCGCCTCCCGGCTTGGTCTGCGTGCAAGCGGTGACGTGCTGTCACCACTTAGCGGCGTATCGTTCGATCAGGTTTCCCGTCTGGCCTATTCGTTCGGCGCCGATGCGCCGCGGTCTTGGCAGTCTGCAGACGTGCTCGCATCGCAGTCGGCGGAACTTGCGAGGCTTGCCCTTCTTCTGCCGGCCATGGTCGTTGCAGACGTTTCCGATTCTGCTGACCGTTTTGCCGGTTGCTGCGAAATTGCGGCAAACCGCCTTCAGGGAGCGGATCTGGCCCGTCAGCGCTTCGATCAGGTCGCGCGCACTCGCGTGCCCTTGAAGGACCTGGGCGATGCCGATTTCGTTGTCTTCCGTGGTGGTCTTGCCCAGAAGGATCAGGTTGCCATTGTCGTTGGAAAGCCCGACGTCACGAAGACGGTTCCGATCCGGATCCATTCTTCCTGCATTACCGGCGATCTTTGCGGCTCGCTGAAATGCGATTGCGGTGACCAGCTACGGAACGGGCTGTCGCTGCTGAAGAATGCCGGCGGCGGTGTCCTCCTCTATCTCGATCAGGAAGGACGCGGCACGGGCATCGGCGCCAAGATGCGCGCCTATGGTTATCAGCATCTCGGCCTCGACACGATCGATGCGGATGCCGAACTCGGTCTGCGAGAGGATCATCGTCGCTATGAGGCAGCTGTTGCCATGCTGCAGCATCTGAACATCAGCCGGGTGGCCGTCTATACAAACAATCCGACGAAGATCGAGGGCTTGCGTCTCGGTGGGATCGAAGTTGAAGCCCGCGCTGCCGTGACGGGTCGCGTGACGGCCGAGAACGAAAATTATTTGCGCACCAAGACACTGAGGGCCGGTCACATGATGGATCTTGCCAGCCTCGTCGCGGCAGAATAATCCGCGAACAGGGTAGGGCAGGGAGCATTTGCATGGCGAGTGGGCCGGATAGACTGGGCGAGTGGCGACAAGGTTGGGCAGAGAGGCTGTCGGTTTCGCCAGCCCTTCTGCGTGATGCCGTGATGAGTTTCTCAGTCCTGCTCGTTGTCACCATGCTGATGGCCGCCATGCTGAGCCTGCGACCGGAACTCCGGTGGGACTTCGTCGCCTGGACGGTTCTGGCGTCGACGCTGATCTTCGCAATCACCCTTTTCGCACTACCGGACCATCCCTTCGATCGGTTGGGTTATGCAAACCTCGTCACTGCCTTCAGAGCCTGCCTGGTGAGCCTGCTCGGAGCGGCTATCTTCTGCTTCGACGATCTTGCAAACGACCGTGCCGTTCTTTTCGGTCTTGTCGGGGTGGTGCTTTTCACGCTTGCGCTAGATGGGATCGACGGATATCTCGCGCGTCGCTACAGGCAGGAGTCCGACTTCGGTGCGCGCTTCGACATGGAAATCGACGCATTGATGATCCTCATCCTGTCCGGTGCAGCAGCGCTGCTGGATAAGGCGGGCTGGTGGGTCGTGCTGATCGGCCTGATGCGCTACGTCTTCATCGCCGCCAGATGGCTCGATCCGCGGCTAGGAGGCGAGCTCTTTCCATCCTTCCGACGCAAGCTGATCTGCGTCCTGCAAATTTCGGCTCTTTGTTTTCTGCTCGCGCCATTCGTCGTGCCGCCGGTATCGACGGGGATAGCGCTCTTGGCCCTTGCCCTTCTCACCTATTCCTTCGCAGTCGACATCCGCTACCTTCTCCGCCAGCCTGCGGCGGCTCGGTGAGGTGGTATTCAGCCGTTTCGATGCCGGATACTGATCGCGTCCAGACCCAGAATGACAAGGGCAGGTGCCGATCCGGCAAGCGAAATTGCCCCGTAGAGCAGACTTGCGGCGAGCCCGCCGGCGGCAGAGAACCCGAAGAGCGGCCAGAGCGCCATCGCGGCTGCCTCGCGCGTTCCCCAGCCTCCGAGCCCGACAGGGATCAACATGGACAGGAGGCACAGCGGAATGATCGTCAGCGCCGCCTCAAACGGCAGGCTTGCGCCGATCGCATGAGACGCGATCATGAAGACGGCGACATAGGCCGTGACCACGACGACGCTGAGACCCGACTGGATCAGCCAGGCTTGACGGCGCATGAAGACCTCGGCGGCGTCTTCAGAGATTTGCCGCAAGATAGGATGTGCCGATCTTCGAACGAGCCATCGAAGGCCGAAGGCCGAGAAAAGACCGGACACAAAGAGCGCGGCCGCTACCCATCCGGATGGAAGCTGCGAACGATCGGCGATCAGCATCGGCCAGATCGGCAGGCCTATGGCCAGGATCATGAAAAATGCCGCCTGGCCCGACAGCCGCTCGTAGAGAATGCCTTTGGCCGGGAGTTTCCAGCCGCCCTTGCCTTCCACGCGCATCCGCCAAGCCCTCACAGCATCGCCGCCCATGCCGCCCGGCAGGCTTTGGTTGAGGAAGCTCGCCACGTAATATTCCCGGATCGCATCTGTCAGGCCAATCGTCTGGCCGAGTCTATGCGCCGTGAAGCGCCAGCGGACCGCAGACAGGATGATTTGGAGCTGCACGAGGGCAAGGCAAAGGAGAACGGGACCTGCCGAAATCTGCGCGAACGCATCGCGCAGTTCCACCATATCGGTGCGCCAGAGAAGTATGGCGAAGAGGCCGGCGACAAGAAGCGGGGGCAGGATCCTGGCGTAAGGCGACACGGGGCGATTAATCTCCGGGCATGGCGGCCGCAGCGTCGGTGCCCGGCGATCGAGCAATTGGGTGAGCGGTCTGAATGAGACATAGGATAGCCGAAGAGATTTACGAGACCAGCTCGAACCCAGGGACTCCGTCGCGCCGGGGACGCGTCATCGGCGGAACGATCCTGTTCAGCCTGATCGCCTTTATCGCCTTCACACTCCCAGACCATCCCGACGCCTTCGGGCTATCGTCCTTCCTGCGGCTTCCACTCGAATGGCCGATTGGCGCACTCGTTCTTTTGCTCACCACCGGGCGTTTTCGCCGTTTTCTGGAAGTGGTCGCAGCGATTGTCGTGTTCATCCTCCTCTTCCTGAAAGTCGCCGATATCGGCACTCAGGCGGCCTTCCAGCGGCCCTTCAATCCCTATCTTGATATCAAGATGATCGGAGACGGCTGGAACCTGATGTCGGGCACTTTCGGCCCGCCGGTTGCAGTGCTGGCGGCCTCCGGCGCAGTTGCGGTTCTCATTCTTCTGATGGTGCTCTTTTTTCGGTCCATGCAGTGGATGACGACGGCCCGCGCTGCATCCCGCGTCCTCCTCCTAGCCATCTTCACCAGCTTGGCGACGCTTGGTACCTTGCTCCATGTTTTGGGTCGGCCCGGTATCGAACTTAACATAGCAGGCTATCTCTCGCAGAGGCTGGCTCTCGTGGCGCGCTCGATCGATGATATCAGACACTTCGAGGCCGAGCTCGGGAAGGGTGAGGGGCCGCGTTCGGGTCGGGGACTGTTCCAAGCTGTCGACGGGAAGGACATTGTGCTGATCTTCGTCGAATCCTATGGGCGAAGCGCTATAGAGGATCCCCGTTATGCAGGTGTCACCCGGCCGCGCCTGCACACCATTGAGGAAACGCTCGGTGCCGCCGGGATGCAGTCGGCAAGTGCCTGGGTGACATCGCCGACGGTCGGCGGGTTGAGCTGGCTTGCCCATGGCACGCTGCTCTCGGGTCTGTGGATCGACAGCCAGGCACGCTATGACCGATTGATGCGCAGCAGTCAGCCGAGCCTGACCCGGCTTTTTGCCGAAGCTGGCTGGAAGACGACTGCCGTGATGCCGGCAATCACCATGGATTGGCCGGATGCTGAATATTACGGTTACAACCAGATCCTGCCGGCGGCGGGCCTCGGTTATCGCGGCAAGCCGTTCAACTGGGTCACGATGCCGGACCAGTATACGCTCTCGGCTTTTGAGCGCCTCGTCCGCGGACCGGAGCGTGAGAGCGGCAAACCGGTGATGGCGGAGATTGCCCTGATCTCGAGCCATGCCCCCTGGACACCTGTCGCCCGAATGATTGATTGGGACGATGTCGGTGACGGATCCATCTTCGATGAACAGGCCGTGAGCGGTGATCCTCCGTCCGTCGTTTGGTCGGATCACGAGCGGGTGCGTCGCCAGTACATCGCCACCATCGACTATTCCCTGGAGACGCTGGGCAGTTACATGACCCGTTTCGGCAAGGATACCGTTTTTGTCGTGCTGGGCGATCACCAGCCAGCAGCAATCGTCACCGGCCCGAATGCCTCGCGTGCGGTCCCGATGCACGTGGTGAGCAGTGATGCCGACCTTATCGCCCGCTTCAGTGCCGAAGGGTTTTCGGCCGGCATGCTGCCGGCGGCCAATGCACGCGAATGGTCGATGGATACGATGCGCCGGGTTCTGATCGACCGCTTCAGCCACCCGTAGAAGCACGGGTGCCAGTTTCCCTGAGCGAGCCGGCCTCGTCTCTTGAGCCCAGCCGGCTTTGCTCCTGCCTCTTCCAATTTCGCGGAGTGACACCCGTCTGGCGGGTGAAGAAGCGCGAAAAATAGGCGGGGTCTGCAAAACCCAGCCGATAAGCCACCTCCTGCACGCTGTCGGGCGTGAACAGCAATTCGCGCTGTGCCTCTTCCAGCAGGCGGCGGGCGATCAGGTCCTGGGTGCTGAACCCGGTCCTTGCCTTCACCACGCGGTTGAGGTGGGTCGGCGAGATGCCAAGTGCATTGGCGTAGTAAGACGCCGGTCTATGCTGGCGCACTTCCCGATGCAGGAGCGCGAGCAGGGCCTCGATGCGTCTGTCATTGTCACTGCCGATCTCTGACTCGTCGGTTTCCTGGGCCGCAATGCGTGCGGTCAGGACAAGTGCTGTTGCAAGCCCGGTTTCCATCAGGACGGACCGTCCACTGCGACGTGCATTCCATTCCTCCGCCACCCTTTCGAGGCTTGAGCGGATGAGGTCGCTTTCTGCATTTTCATTGGGCAGGCGGGTGACGCGGGGCTGAGACAGGAAGGTACCGATCGATCCCGGTTCGCCGGGTCTGATGGGGAGACGGCTGGCAAGGATGGTAAAGACGAAACCGTCGATATCCGGTGAGAACCGGAACCCGTGTCCGACCGATGGTGGCACGGTAAGCACGCTTAGAGGTTCGAAGGACACAATCTCATGACCATAAACGGCATCACCCGAGCCCCCTGTGATCAGCAGGATCTGGAAGAAGTGCTCATGGCGATGAAGGCCTATTTCCCAATGATGCAGGCTGCTTCTGGCCGGAATTGTTTCGCAGTGCAACCGAAACTGAGCAGATGCGGCATCGTCCTCCCCATAGAGCTCGTAGGTTGGGATAAGGGGGCTGAGATCTGCGTCACGTTTTGTCATGTTCGATTTGTGCAATAGAAGGCGGTTTTCGTCCATTGTGAAAACACCCCCCGCCGACAAGAATTGCGCAATGCCAAGTGACGGCACGCCATCGGGAGGAACCATGCGCACCAAAGTCGCCATCATCGGGTCGGGGCCATCAGGCCTTCTGCTCGGCCAATTGCTGACCAATGCCGGCATCGACAACGTCATCGTCGATCGCAGCAACCGGGAGCATATCCTGGCGCGCGTGCGGGCCGGCGTTCTCGAAGAAGGCATGGTGGGCCTGCTCGACAAGGCAGGTGTCGGCGAGCGCATGCATCGCGAAGGGTTGCCACACGACGGCTTTTCGCTGGCCTTCGACGGCCGCGACCATCGCATCGACCTCTTCGACCTGACCGGTGGCAAGCGCGTCATGGTCTATGGCCAGACGGAGGTTACGCTCGATCTGATCGAGCGGCGCGAACGGGATGGCGGTGTGACCATCTATGAGGCGAGCGAGGTGACGCCCGCCGGATTTGATGGCGACAATCCCTATGTGACCTTCCAGAAGGATGGCGTGACCCACCGCATCGACTGCGACTTCATCGCCGGCTGCGACGGCTTTCACGGGGCAAGCCGCAAGGCGGTGCCGGTCGATTCGATCAAGACCTTCGAGAAGATCTATCCCTTCGGCTGGCTCGGCATCCTGGCGGAGGTGCCGCCGGTCAACCACGAGCTGATCTATGCGAACCATCCGCGCGGTTTTGCGCTCTGCTCGATGCGCTCGAACACGCGAAGCCGCTATTATGTCCAGTGCTCGCTCGACGACACGGTCGACATGTGGTCCGATGACCGCTTCTGGGACGAGTTGCGCCGCCGGCTGCCGGCCCATCATGCGCAAGCGCTGGTCACGGGGCCGAGCTTCGAGAAATCGATCGCACCTCTGCGCTCTTTCGTCGCCGAGCCGATGCGCTTCGGCCGCCTCTTCCTGGTGGGCGACGCCGCCCATATCGTGCCGCCGACTGGAGCAAAGGGCCTGAACCTCGCTGCATCAGACGTATTCTACCTGCTCTCCGGCCTCTTGGAGCACTATCACGACAAGAGCCAGGCCGGCCTTGATGTGTATTCGGAGCGGGCGTTGAAACGGGTCTGGAAGGCAGTTCGTTTCTCTTGGTCCATGACGACGCTTCTGCATCGTTTCCCCGACACAGGGGATTTCGGCCAGAAAATCCAGGAAGCAGAGCTTGACTATCTCACGCAGTCGCGCGCCGCCTCAACGGCCATGGCCGAAAACTATGTCGGCCTGCCCTATTGATCCCGGGTACTTGCGCATTGATAATTGTTCGTTAGACTTACTAATTGATCGGAAATTTCCGTCGGCTTGCAAGACAAGAGATCTCAAGCCGATCGGTGACCGGACGCAGCAGGGCAGGGGAGATGCCTCGGAGACAGCGGCGAACGGAGATAGGAAACACACAGCCCCGACGGGCTGTGCAACCGCTCACGGAGGAGACATTGACATGAATATGCATATTTCACTGCTGATCAACGGCACGGAGCAGGCCGCAGCCGGCGGTCGCACCTTCACGCGCACCAACCCCTTCACTCAGGAAGTGGCCACGACGGCCTCTGCCGCCAGCCTGGAGGACGTCAACTCAGCCGTCGAGTCCGCTGCAGCGGCTTTCCCGGGCTGGTCGAAGACGGGTCCTGGCGAGCGGCGCAAGATCCTGCTGAAGGCCGCCGACATCATGGAAGGCAAAACGGCCGAGTTCAGTGAACTGGTGATTGCCGAAACGGGTGCGACCGGCCACTGGGGCGCCTTCAACGTCATGGTCGCCGCCAGCATGCTGCGGGAAGCAGCCTCGATGACCACGCAGATCTCCGGCGAAGTCATCCCCTCCAACAAGCCGGGTTCGCTGTCCATGGGCATGCGCCAGGCCGTCGGCGTCTGCCTCGGCATCGCGCCGTGGAATGCCCCTGTGATCCTGGGGACCCGTGCGGTCGCCATGGCGCTCGCCTGCGGTAACACCGTGATCCTCAAGGCTTCCGAACAGTGCCCCGGCACGCATCGCCTGATCGCCCAGTGCCTTGTGGAGGCAGGTCTCCCGACAGGCGCCATCAGCGTCATCACCAACGCGCCCGAGGATGCGCCGAAGATCGTGGAGGCGCTGATCACCCATCCGTCCGTCAAGCGGGTCAATTTCACCGGCTCGACCAAAGTTGGCAAGATTATCGGCGAGCTCTGCGGCCGTAACCTGAAACCGGCCATCCTGGAGCTCGGTGGCAAGGCACCCTTGGTCATCCTCGACGATGCCGATATCGATGCGGCCGTGAATGCCGCAGCCTTCGGCGCCTTTGCGAATATGGGGCAGATCTGCATGTCGACCGAGCGCATCATTGTCGATGCGAAGATCGCCGATGAATTCGTCGAGAAGCTGGCCGCCAAAGCCTCTAAGCTGCCGGCGGGTGATCCCAGGGGCCATGTCGTGCTCGGCTCGCTGATCAGCCTGGACGCGGCGAAGAAGATGGACGAGCTGATTGCAGATGCGCTTTCCAAGGGTGCGAAGCTGGTTGCGGGCGGCAAGCGCGAGGGCAGCGTCGTAGAGGCAACTCTGCTGGACGGCGTCGACGCCTCCATGCGCATGTATTCCGAAGAAAGCTTTGGTCCGGTGAAGCCGATTATCCGTGTCAATGGTGAGGACGAGGCGATCCGTATTGCCAATGACACCGAATACGGCCTGTCGGGTGCCGTTTTCAGCCGCGACATCCGCCGCGCGCTGTCCGTCGCCGCCCGGATCGAATCCGGCATTTGCCACATCAATGGCCCAACCGTTTTCGACGAACCGCAGATGCCGTTCGGTGGCGTCAAGGGCAGCGGTTACGGCCGTTTCGGCGGCAAGGCCGCCATTGCCGAGTTTACCGAGCTGCGCTGGATCACCATCGAAGATCCGAACCAGCACTATCCATTCTGAGATCCTCCCCCGAGCGAAACGGCCGTCCCCCGGGGCGGCCGTTTTGCATTTTCTCGCTCCCAGCGCGCGGGACGGCTGCGGGCACACTGAGAATTGCAGCTGCAGGCCCGGCCGAGAAGATCCGGTCAATCGTGATCGGGCAGGATGTCGCGATAGATGCGTTTGAGGGCAGCGACGAAATCCTGCAATTCCTCTGGCGAAAACCGTGCAGTGAATCGGGCCTCGTGCTGCGTCTGGATCTGGCGCGCCTGCGTCAGCATGTTGGCCCCATCCCCCGTAAGCACCAGTTCCTGGCGTCGCCGGTCAACGGATGATGGCTGCCTCGAGATCAGTTTGCGTGCTTCCAGCCGGTTGACCAGCGCCATCATGGTCGCCCGATCCATGCTGAGCTGGTTGGCGATATCGATCTGGCCGACCTTGGGGTTGGCCGCAACCAGCTCGAGCACCGCGAATTGCTTTTGCGTCAGACCGAGATCGCCCATGGCCGCCGTATAGTCCTGATAGACGGCGACGTTGGCCATGCGCAGATGAAAGCCGAGAATGTCATCGAGCCGCCCGGTCCGCAGCGGACCGCCAAGCTCGAAACCTTCATCGTCATTTGCCGGCTTGAAGTCCTTGTTTGTCGTCATGGCTTTCATTCCGCTTTTGCGTCGGTCACTCTGACCAACATTCATGACCACTTTCGGACGCAACAGTCAAATTGCCGTTGCCAAGCAATCCCAATAATGGTATGTGTAACATACAAAATGCCAAGGAGGCCTCGTCGAGGTGGCATGGAGGAGAACGACTATGCAGCAGCTCTTGCTTTCGCCCGCAGCGAGGACGCAATCGGTGGGTCTGGAAACCGACGACCCGTTGATCTATCGGGCTCAAGCCGGACCGGATCGGCCGGCCGTGTTCGAAGTGGCGTCGGGCGAAAGCTATAGCTATGGCGAACTTCACCTGTCCGTCGGCCGAATTGCCGCTTTTCTGCTTTCGGAGTTTGGAAACGGGGAGGCGCGTCCCCGCATTGCCTTCCTCGGTCGCAATTCGATCGCTCAGATCAGCGTTTGTCTCGCCTGTCAGCGGGCTGGATACGTTTTCGTTCCGCTCAACTGGCGGCTCGGGGCCGCGGAGCTGAAGCGGATCATCGACGATTGCCAGCCGTCTCTGATCCTCCACGACGCGGAATTTGCCGATACGCTGGCTATCATGACCGATCTCTGTGTGCCGAGCCTGCCGGTCTCTGGCACGGATGGTTTGCTGGCGCGCACGAATTCGCTTGCGCCGGCTGCCCCTGTTGCCATCGATGCCGACCGGCCCTGTGTCATGCTCTACACATCCGGGACCACCGGCATGCCCAAGGGCGTGATCATCACGCGGCGCAATGCTTTCGCCTCGGCCATCAATTTTGCGATGGTCGGTGAGGTGACAGCACACAGCGTGACGCTCTGCGATCTGCCCTTCTTTCACACGATCGGGTTGATCGCGATCGGTCGCACCACGCTGATGATGGGTGGCAGGCTGGTCATCTCCGATCGTTTCATGCCCGACCGTACGCTTGCCACGCTGGGCGATCCCACACTCGGCGTCACCCATTATTTCGCGGTGCCGCAGATGGCTGCCGCATTGCGCGCGGCTCCTGGTTGGGACCCATCGGCTTTGAAAGCATTGCAGGCGATCTTTATCGGCGGCGCGCCGCTCTCGCCGGCCCTGATCGAGACCTTCCTGGAGGACGGTATTCCCCTGGTCAATGGCTACGGCATGAGCGAAGCAGGGACCGCGATCCATATGCCGCTCGACCGCGCCATGGTTGCCCGGCATCCCGGCAGTGTCGGCTTTGCCGCCCCCTTGCTGGACGTCCGGCTGGTCAACGAGGAGGGCGCGGATGTGGCAGACGGCGAGGTCGGCGAAATCTGGCTGCGCGGTCCCTCGGTGACGCCCGGCTACTGGAACAAGCCGGAGGAAACGGCCGCTGCCTTTTCCGGTGATTGGTATCGTTCCGGCGATCTCGGGCGTCGAGCCGAGGGCGGCGTCATCCACGTGCCCGATCGTTTGAAGGACATGTATATATCCGGAGGTGAAAACGTCTTTCCGGCCGAGGTCGAGGCAGTGATCGGCGCGCATGGCAAAGTGCGGGACGTGGCCGTGATCGGTATCGCCGATCCGAAATGGGGCGAATGCGGCATTGCCTTCATCGTGCCGCAGGACGAGCACCCGACTGTCGAAGATATCCTGAACCATTGTGCCGAGCGGCTCGCCTCCTACAAGCGCCCCGCCCGCATCGTCTTTCTCAAAGCCATCCCCCGTACGGCCTCCGGCAAGGCGCAGAAACATATCCTGCGCCAGAGCCATCTGCCGACCTGACACAGCGCGGCCAAGGCGGCCTTGATCGCCGCAGCCGATCCATTCTCAAGGAGTATGATGACATGACTGACACCGCTCAGACCCCCCAGGCCAACGCCCAGAGCCCTGTGCTCGTCGAATTCGACAATGGCATTGCCTTCGTGACGCTGAACCGTCCGGAAAAACGAAATGCGATGAACCCGGCCCTCAATCTGCGCATGATGGAGGTGCTGGACGAGCTGGAAGCGGATGACCGTTGCGGCGTGCTCGTGCTGCGCGGCGCCGGACAATCCTGGTCGGCGGGCATGGATTTGAAGGAGTATTTCCGTGAAAACGACGGCAAGGGGCGCGGCGCGGTCCTGAAAAGTCGGCGCCAGTCCGGCGGCTGGTGGAACCGCCTGATGTATTTCGAAAAGCCGACCATTGCCATGGTCAATGGCTGGTGCTTCGGCGGTGCGTTCACGCCACTCGTCGCCTGCGATCTGGCGATTGCAGCGGATGAAGCGACGTTCGGCCTGTCCGAAATCAACTGGGGCATCCTGCCGGGCGGCAATGTCACCCGCGCCGTCGCCGAGGTGATGAACCACCGCGATTCGCTCTACTACATCATGACGGGCGAGAATTTCGGTGGGCAGAAAGCTCGCGAGATGGGTCTGGTCAATGAATCCGTACCGCTCGCCGATCTCGAAACCCGTGTGCGCGCCATCTGCGCGAGCCTGCTGGAGAAGAACCCGGTGGTGCTGAAGGCCGCCAAGGACACCTTCAAGCGCGTGCGCAACATGCCGTGGGAACAGGCCGACGATTACATCTATGCGAAGCTCGAACAGATGCTGTTCCTCGACAAGAGCAACGGACGCGCCGAAGGGCTGAAACAGTTTCTCGACGACAAGAGCTACCGCCCAGGTCTCGGCGCCTACAAGCGTTGAAAGCCTGCCGAACCGTGACAATCTTCGCCAGGTCTCTCAAGAGGCCTGGCCATCTCTTCGCTTAGCAACCGGAACGAAAATCGTCTGGAAGCATTGTTAAGACAAGCGGATCGTTAAGCAGCCCAAGACGGACTTCCCCGGCTTTTGACCGGATAGCGACTTGAGGGCCGTGCGTAGCCGCCAAAGAAGGAGAACGATCATGGGTTCCACATCCGACAAGATTGCCGGCAAGGCGAACGAACTGGCCGGCAAGGCCAAGCAGGCTCTCGGTGATGCTACCGACAATCGCAGCATGCAGGCCGAGGGCGTTGTCCAGGAAGCCAAGGGCGACGCTCAGCAGGCCAAGGGCGAAGCAAAAGAAGCAGTGAAGAAGGTCGTTGACAGAGCCTGACGGCCTTCCGATCCCCCAGTCATCTGGCCCGCCATAGTGCGGGCCTTTTGCTGTTTGGCACGGAGTAGAGGCGGCGAGGCGAAGGATGACCTCATGGACACCCTTTGATGAGGCATGCCTTTCATAGCAGATCAGCAGTGAGTTCTCGGAGATGCAGTCAGGCCTGATCTGCGGCTCCTTCAGCTGCTCGAAGCTTGTGATGGCTCACCCGACGTGGTTCTTCTATTTGAATGGAGGTCTTTGGTTGCGCTTGCATCTAATATATCTTAGTGGCTCGGTATAGTTGTGTTTACCTGTTGATTCTCAATGACTTTCAATGCCCTTTGCCATGACCTGATCGATACGTGGCTGCAGTCGGAAACGACGGATGGTCCCGAAAGCCTCTATGCCGGCATCCTCGATCGGCTGACGATGAAGATGGCATTGTCGGTCGTCCGCACCACAACCGACGACCCCTATGACTGGCAGTTCCAGCGAATCCGGGATTTCGGCTTCAAGAGCCCGCTGTTGCAGCGGGTTCGTTCGGCGCTGCCGAATGCGCCGCTGCGCAATCTCGATCGGCGCTTCATCGACGATGCGATCCTGCCGGCCTATGGTCAGGTCATCGCCTCGGGTCGGCCGTCTATCGATACGGTCAAAACCCGGCTCATGGGCGCGCGCATTGGCTACGAGCGGCTGATCCTGCCACAAAAGATCGAGGGCAAGCCGGCCTGGTGCGTGAGCCTGGCGGAGGGACGCTTCTTTCTCCCGCCGTTGCAGGAGCTGAAGTCGGACCTGATTGACGACAGCATCATCCAGCTGCTGATCGAAGGCCAGACCGCCAAGGAAATCGCCGGCCTTCTTGACCTGTCGCCCCGCACCATCGAACATCGCATCGACCGCCTGAAAACCCGGCTGGAGGCGCGCAATCTGGTCCACCTGGTGGCAAAGCTCGTCGCCACCCAGGTCGAACGCTGAAACCCGCTCACGTCTCGTAGCGCGCAATCTCGTGTCCGGCCTGCAGATAGGCGCCGGCTTCAGCCTTGAACCATACGCGGCCTGCACGGCTAGCGGTGATCTGCGTTTCCATCTTCATCGCCTCCATCACGGCAATGAGATCGCCGGCTTCGACCGCAGCACCGTCTTCCAGCTTGAAGGCCTGCAAGGTGCCGGCAATTGGTGCCGTGATGCTGGCCTCGTCCTTTGCCGGTGCCTCACTTGCTGTCGCAGGATTGCTGGACAGTCCGCCAAGGCCGGCGAGCAGTGCGGCTGGGATGCCGAGCGCATGGCGCTTTCCGTCGATTTCCACATGTGTGCGGATCAGTCCACTCTCCTGCGCAGGGTCGGGACGGGCCATTGCGTCCACCGCGCTGGCGAAATCGGTCTCGATCCAGCGGGTATGCACCTTGAACCCGTCCTCTCCGGTAAAGTCCGCATGCTCCAGAACGGCGCGATCAAAGGGCAGAACCGTGGCCACGCCCTCAATCCGGAATTCCTTCAAGGCCCGGCGCGCCCGTGCAATCGCCAGTTCACGGGTCGCACCTGTGACGATCAGCTTGGCCATGAGGGAATCGAAGGTGCCGGGCACCGTTGAGCCAGAGACGACGCCGGTATCGAGCCGGATACCGGGGCCGGAAGGCGCCTCGAAAAGGGTGATGGAACCCGGCGTCGGTAGGAAGCCGCGGCCGGGATCTTCGGCATTGATGCGAAACTCAATCGAATGGCCGCGCGGGGCTGGCGTTTCCGTCACCTCCAGCGCCTTGCCCTCGGCAATGCGGAACTGCTCGACGACGAGATCGATACCGGTCGTCTCTTCGGTCACCGGATGCTCGACCTGCAGGCGCGTATTGACCTCAAGGAAGGAGATGGTGCCGTCTACGCCGAGTAGGAATTCGACCGTGCCAGCCCCCGAATAGCCGGCCGCCGCGCAGATGCGCTTTGCCGCATCATGGATCTGATGGCGCTGGCTATCGGTCAGGAACGGGGCCGGCGCCTCCTCGACAAGTTTCTGGTTGCGCCGCTGCAGCGAGCAATCGCGGGTGCCAAGCACCAGCACATTGCCGTGTTTGTCGGCCAGCACCTGTGCCTCGATATGGCGCGGGCGATCGAGGAAACGCTCAAGGAAACATTCGCCACGGCCAAAGGCGGCCTTTGCCTCGCGAACGGCCGAGTCGTAAAGCTCTGCGATCTCTTCCATCTTCCAGGCAACCTTCAGGCCGCGGCCGCCGCCGCCATGGGCGGCCTTGATCGCGACCGGCAGGCCGAACTCCTCGGCAAATGCGATCACTTCGGCTGCCGTCTCGACGGGACCGTCGCTGCCGGCCACGAGCGGTGCACCGACACTGGTCGCGATCCGCCGCGCTTCCACCTTGTCGCCGAGTGCTTCGATGACATGCGGGTCAGGGCCGATCCAGATAAGACCCGCCTGCTGCACGGCGCGGGCAAACTCGGCGCGCTCCGAGAGAAAACCATAGCCGGGATGGACGGCGTTAGCGCCCGAACGCTTGGCAATTGCGATAAGCTTGTCGATGTCGAGATAGGTCTCGGCCGGGCGGCTGCCATCAAGTCCATAAGCCTCGTCGGCAAGCTGGGCGAAGAGCGCGTCCATATCCGGATCGGCATAAACGGCGACCGATTGCAGGCCGTAGTCGCGGCAGGCGCGAATGATGCGCACGGCGATTTCGCCGCGATTGGCGATCAGCACTTTTTTCATCGGGGTCTCCTGACTGTTGTCTTGGCGCACGGCGCGTCGGCGTCTTCCGGATCAGCCCTTTAAGGGTTGGATCTCGGCAAAGGTCGTGACCGGCCGGAACTGGATTTTGGCATTGACCGGGATCTGCCCGGCGAGATCGAGATGATATTCGGCAATCGTTCCGATGACGGGGTACCCGCCGGTCAGGGGATGGTCGGCGAGAAAAAGTACCGGCTGGCCGCTATGCGGCACCTGGATCGCGCCGGTTGCCGTGCCTTCGCTCGGCAGTTCGGCGGTATCCTTGCGCTCCAGCGGCTCGGGTCCTTCGATGCGGATGCCGACGCGGTTCGACTGTGGCGTCACGGTATAGAGCTGCTCTGTTAGCGTCGCGATCCCGCGCTCGGTGAACCAGTCGCTGCGCGGCCCCATGATCACGTCGAGCGTGACGATGTCGCCGGCTGCCGGACAGTCGAAGGCGGGTGTCTCGTCGAGCGAAACCGACGACAGGCCTTGAACCTTGCCCAGGAATAGTTGCGCACCCACGGCGACTGGATCAGGTCCGACGACGGCCAGCGTGTCGGTGGAGGCACTGCCGAGGACGGCGGTGACCTCAAGCCCTCCTCGGAAGGCGAGATAGCTGCGGGCGCCTTTCGGCGCAAAGCCGAGGGTGACCACGTCCCCGGCTTCCAGCGAGATCGGCCGATAGGTCTCGGCCTTTGTCTCACGGCCCTTCGCATCGCGAATGGTGATCGGGCAGGGCGCGCCGGTCAGCGCCATGACGGCCCGGCCGGACACCTCGAAGGAGAAGCCGCCAAGGGTGATTTCGAGGGCTGGTGTCGAGTCCGGATTGCCCACCACCCGGTTGGCGGCCTTGAAGGCGCCCTGGTCGAGCGCGCCTGATGATGAGACGCCCTGGCCGGTCTGGCCGAAGCGGCCGAGATCCTGGAAAAGTGCGGGCATGGGGGCCGCCAGCACTGTGATGGATAGCCTGCTGTCCATTTCCGCGACCGGGCGGGCGGGCGGGTTGGAGGAAGGACTTGCCGGGAATTTTGCTGCCTCTTTCGCCAGATCGATGAAGCGAACGCGGTAGCCGGGCTGGAACAGCGCCGGCGGATCGCGGGTCAGGTCCCACATCTTCACCGGCGTCGTGCCGATGATCTGCCAGCCGCCAGGGCTGTTTTGCGGATAGACCCCGGAAAATGCACCGGCCAGCGCCACCGAACCCGCCGGGATTTTTGTGCGCGGGCTTTGTCGGCGTGGCACTTCGAGTGCCGGATCTCCGCCCACGAGATAACCGAAGCCGGGGGCAAAACCACAGAATGCGACGGTAAACGTGCTTTCGGTGTGGCGTCGGATCACGTCTTCGACCGAAAGGCCGGTCAATTCGGCGACATCGGCCAGATCCTCGCCATCATAGCAGACGGGGATTTCCACCAGCATGTCCGAGGGCGCCAAGCGGGCCGAGAGGTCGCGTTCGGCAATTTCCCCGGCGAGACGCTCGGCCGAGAGCCGATCCGGGCGGAACCGGAGCATCAGCGTGCGTGCCGCCGGAACCATGTCCTCGATGCCATCGACAGGATCTGCTTCGAGCGAGGCAAAGAGCGCCAGCGTCTCGTCGAGATCCTTCAGTTCGACAAGCAGGACGGTCAGGCTGACGGGCAGAAAACGCATCTTAACCTCAGGCGTGATAGGCGGAATCGGGAATATCGGTGATGAACATATGGCCCGGTGCATGAGTGATGGCAAAGGGTACGCCCGACGCCATGACGGCGGCCTGGGGTGTCACGCCGCAGGCCCAGAAGACCGGCACTTCGCCTGGCTCTATGCGGACGGGATCGCCGAATTCCGGCTTGGCCAGATCTAGGATGCCGAGCTCTTCGGGTGCGCCGACATGTACGGGCGCGCCATGGACGGCCGGAAAGCGGCCGGAGATAGTGGCAGCGTCCGCCACGCGGGAGGCCGGGATCGGCCGCATCGACACGACCATATTGCCATGCAGGCGGCCTGCCGGTCGGCAGGGCCGGTTGGTCAGATACATCGGCACGTTGGATTTGTCCGTGATGTGGCGGATTTCGATGCCCGCCTCCACCATCGGCGTCTCGAAGGTAAAGCTGCAGCCGATCAGGAAACTGACAAGATCCGGGTGCTCGGCCCAGGCGGCACTTGCATCCGGCGTCTCCTCGGCAAGCTTGCCGTCGCGCCAGATGCGGTAGAGTGGCAGGTCTTTGCGCAGGTCGGCCCCAGGAGCCAGAAGTGTGGCATGCGAGCCGGGGTCGGAGACGTCGAGCACCGGGCAGGCCTTCGGGTTGCGCTGGGCATAGAGCAGGAAGTCGAAAGCCCAGTCGCGCGGCAGCACGATCATGTTGGCTTGGGTGAAGCCTGGCGCCACGCCCGAGGTCGGGGCGATCTCTCCGGAGCGATAGGCCTCGCGCGCGGCGCGGGCCGGCGTGGCATCGACATGGGCAAGATGGTCGAGTGCGATCATGGCAGAGCTCCAGACAGTTTTTGGCGGTGAAATCAGGCGGTGAGGAAGGACCGGACAGCGATGCCATCCGCCTCGAAGGCGCGGCGGATCTCGCGGGCAATGGCAACAGCCCCTGGGCTGTCGCCATGCACGCAGATCGATTGCGCATCAACCTTGATCGTCGATCCGTCGATCGCTTCCAGCGTGCCCTCTCGGGCGAGTTGCAGCATGCGGCGGGCAATCAGATCAGTGTCGTGCAGAACGGATCCGGCCTCCCGGCGCGAGACCAGTTCTCCTTCAGGCGTATAGGCCCGGTCGGCAAAGGCTTCCGCGACAGTCTTGAGGCCGCACTTCTGCGCGAGCTCAAGGATCGGCGCACCGGCCAGCCCCATCAAGACCAGGTTCGGATCGATGGCCTTGATGCCGTCGATGACAGCCTGGCCCTGCTTTGGATCATGGGCGATGCGGTTGTAGAGCGCGCCATGCGGCTTGACATAGCTGACGGTGACGCCGGCTGCGGCAGCCACGCCCTTGATCGCCCCAATCTGATAGATGACGTCGGCGGTCAGTTCCGCCGGGGTCACATCCATGTCGCGCCGGCCGAAGCCGACGCGATCGGGATAGGAGACATGCGCGCCGATCGACACGCCCTTTGCCGCTGCGGCCTTGATGGTCTTCAGGATGCCGAGCGGGTCGCCGGCATGAAAACCGCAGGCAACATTGGCACTGGAGACGATCGAGAGCATGGCTTCGTCGTCGCCCATGGCCCAGGCACCATAGCTTTCGCCGAGGTCGCTGTTGAGATCGATTACGGTCATGTCTTCCTCCCTAGTTTGGTTCAGGCTGGTGCGATCACGCTGCGGTCAGAAGCGCAAAGATCGGTCCGATCGACTTGTAGCCCATGTACCAGGTCAGCGCGCAAGTGAGAGCGCCGAGCACCAGCAGCCAGCGGGGATAACGGTAGCCACCCATGAGGTCAGAGCGTGCCCAGGCCGCATAGATGAAGATCGAAAGCCCGATCGGCAGGATGAGACCGTTCAGACCGCCGACAAAGACCAGCATCTGGGCGGGCGGCGTCGTGATGATCACGTAGAAGAATAGCGAGACGGCGATGAAGATCACGGTCGCGATGTTGCGGGCGCGTTCGCTGATATCCTGCTTGAACACGGTGATGAAGGAAACCGAGGTATAGGCAGCACCAATGACCGAGGTGATGGCCGCAAACCAGAGTACCGCACCGAAGATCCGGTAGCCGACATCGCCGGCAGCCGCCTGGAATGCCTGGGCGGCGGGGTTGGCGCCCTTGCCCGAGACATCGATGACGACGCCTGAGGCGACCACGCCGAGGATGGCGAGGAAAAGCACGTAACGCATCAGGCCTGTGACTGCGATGCCTGTCAGGGCTGCGCGATTGACGGCGCCGAGGTTTTCGATGCCGACGGTGCCCTTGTCGAGCAGGCGATGGGCGCCGGAATAGGTGATGTAGCCGCCAACCGTGCCGCCGACGATGGTGGTGATCGTGGCGAAATCGATGGTGCTGGGCAGGAAGGTCTGGAAGAGCGCATCGCCGACCGGCGGCTGCGAGACGATCGCGACGTAAAGCGTCAGCACGATCATGGCGACACCGGCGACAACGATCAGGCGGTCAATGGCGACACCGGCGCGCTTGGAGGTGAAGATGCCGATGGCGATCAGAGCGCTGACAGCACCGCCGATCTTGGGGTCGATGCCGAGCATGGCGTTGAGGCCCAGGCCCGATCCGCCGATATTGCCGATGTTGAAGAACAACCCACCGATGATGACGAGAACAGCGAGCACGTAGCCGGTTCCCGGGATCGCGGCATTTGCGATGTCGGATGCCCGCATCTTCGTCAGCGTCACGATCCGCCAGATGTTCAGCTGGACGACGAAGTCGATCAGGATCGAGGCGAGAATTGCAAACGCAAAGGCCGAGCCGAGCTTCGTCGTGAAGGTCGCGGTCTGCGTGATGAAGCCCGGACCGATGGCGGAGGTCGCCATCAGGAAGATGGCGGCGATCAGCGCTGCCCGGCGCGATTTGACGGACATGCCGCCTAGTGCGGCTGACGCCGACACATTCGAATTCTGTTCCATGTTACCCTCTCCGTGGATCTTTCGCCGGTTGATCCGGCAGACTTGACGATCGACAGGCCTCAGCGTCGCCGCGTTTCACAATTCTGTCAAGATTGTTCAACGATATTATTTGATCGTTCTACTATCGTGCCAAAATGTTGAGCAAAATGCCGGATTCCTGACCAAAATATACCGGGTTTCGGACATTTTTTGATCGGCCATCGCGCCGCAGTTGCTGTCGCGAGACGTTTGGACAATAAGGCAGACGCGCCCTTGGCCGTGGCATTCGCCGTTTGGTGGTGTGCAGGAGCGCTGAGGAGTGCTTGTCGGGGCGCGCGTGATGCGGCTATCGACAGGGGCCGGAACGCCGGCGGAAAACGAGGACGGGCATGGCAGAGGTGGAAACGACGGCAGCGCTTGCGCCACGATTGGCGGAGGAGATCCGCGACAAGCTGATCCGGGGCGAATTGAAGCCTGGACAGCGTCTGTCGGAAGCATCTCTGAGTGCCGATCTCGACGTGTCGCGCAATTCGCTGCGTGAGGCATTCCGCCTTCTGACCAAGGAAGGTCTGCTGCGGCACGAACCCAATCGTGGTGTCTTCGTCGCCACCCCCAGCATGGCCTCGATCATCGACATCTACCGCGTGCGCCGCATGATCGAGTGCCGGGCGTTGGCGGATACCTATCCGAACCATCCGGCGGTGGCGCGCATGCGGGCCGCCGTTGAGCAGGCCCGGATCGCGCGACAAGCCGGCAACTGGGGCATGGTCGGCAGCGAAAACATGAAATTTCATTCGGCCATCGTGGAGCTGGCCGACAGCGTCAGGCTGAGTGCCTTCTATGCCCAGATCGCTGCCGAGCTTCGCCTCAGCTTCGGTCTGCTCGACGATCCAGAATTGCTGCACGCGCCCTATGTCGAGCTTAACGCCGGGATCCTGGAGCAACTGGAAACGGGACACCCGAAGGAGGCGGCAGCTGCGCTCGAAGCGTATCTGGCCCAGTCGGAGCGGACGGTGCTCGCCGCTTTTTCCCGGATCAAGGGCTGAACCGGTTCAGCCCTTGATCCGGTTTAGGGGCGCAATTGCGCTTCCAGCATGTCTCGCAGATCGGCGATATCCTCTGCGATCCGAATTTCGCCGCGGCTTTCTGCGCCATGAAAGATCCCGTCGAGATGGAGACCGACGAAGCGCGCCAGCTTTTCGCTGTCGACAGACTGGTAGTGTCCAGACGCCATGCCCGCCTCGACGGTGCGGATGATCAGGTCCTTCTCGAACTGGTAGAAGCCGAGCACCAAGGCATCAAGCTCCGGGTCGCGAACAGGCAGTGCCGCCTGGTCGGACATCAGCTTCACCATGCGCGACATCATGCTCGGCGCCATCGCCGCATGGGTTGAGAACCAGGCACCGATATCGGCAAGGAAATCATCTATGTGCTCGCTCCGCCGGGTCTCATAATCGTCGGTGATCTGACTGAGCGCCCGTGCCAGAACCAGGCGGACGAGGTGATCCTTGCTGCTGAAATAGTGGTAGAGGAGGGCGACATTGACGTCGCAGGCGAGTGCGATGTCACGCATGGTGACAACAGAGAAATGCGATGTGCCAACAAGCCCGAGTGTCGCATCAAGGATGAGTTCTATCCGTCGGTTCGGATCCAGTCTCTGTCTCGCAGCCTTTGCCAAATTATTCGTCCTTCCCTGAGAACCGTCTCCGATTATAGCGCTCCAGGTGACTGCACCAGCGGCAATTTGTGGCGTCCGAATGTGCAGTGCAGCATCGGTTCCAGCCTAAAAAAACACCTTCTACACAAAGCTTCTCGGAAGGCTGCCCATAATTTGATCTTCGTCATTTTTGCACTTGCGAAGCTATTAAACGCTTGCTTAGTTAGGCGCAATATCAAGCGTGACAAGGTCGGGAGACAAGCCCATGAAGATCTCATTTCGTGCCTTAACCCAGTCCCTCATCATCACCCTTGGCGCCTCCATGGCGCTGGCCGGAACCGCGTTTGCGGCGCCTAAGACCTCCTTCAAGGTGGGTTACACCATCTATGTCGGCTTCATGCCGATGGGCTATCTGAAGGACAGCGGCATTCTGAAGAAATGGGCCGACAAATACGGCATCGAGATCGAGATGATGGCGGTCAACGACTATGTCGGCTCGATCAACCAGTTCATTTCCGGTGACCTTGATGCCGTCGGCGTTGCCGGAATGGATGCGCTGACGATGCCAGCGGCGGGCGGGGTCGATACGTCGATTTTCCTGATCACCGACTATTCCAACGGCAATGACGTGCTGATGTCGAAATCGGCCGCCTCAGTCACCGACCTCAAGGGCAAGGAGGTCTATCTCGTCGAATACAGCGTCTCGCACTACCTCCTCAATCGCGCGCTCGTGATGAACGGCTTGAGCGGCGTCGGTGAGGTGAAGACCGTCAACATTTCCGATGCCGATATCGCCGCTGCCTATCTCTCGAATGCCGATATCCAGAATGCCGCTGCCTGGAAGCCTATGACGGCCGACATGATATCAGGCTCACCAGAAACCAAGGTGCTGTTCGACAGCTCGCAGATCCCCGGCGAAATCATGGATGTGTTCATTGGCAACACCGAGGTGCTAAAGGACAACCCCGCTTTCGGTAAGGCCCTCACCGGTGCCTGGTATGAAGCGCTTGCCGCCATCAAGGCCGGCGGCGATGCGGCCAAGCCCGTCAACGAATACATGGCAAGTGCGCTCGGCACCGATCAGGCCGGCCTGAAGACCCAGATCGACACGACCTTCTTCTTCTACACGCCCGCCGAAGCCAACGCCTTCCTGACCGACGCCAAGACCGGTACGATCATGGACGACGTTCGCAAATTCTCCTTCGATCGTGGTCTCTTTGGCCAGGGGGCGACCTCCGTCGATGCGATCGGCATCCAGCTTGCCGACGGCACCGTGCTGGGCGATCCCGCCAATGTGAAACTGCGCATCGACGCCTCCTACGCCAAGCTGGGCGCGGATGGCGGGCTCTGAGCGAGACCAAAAGGGAAGGGGGACGGTTTCATGAAACGCATCATCAACTACCCTCCTTCCCGCGGTCAGCGCCTCTTCCTTGGCATCCTGCCATTCCTCCTGATCCTTCTGGCCTATGTACTGGCCTCCGAAGCGCGCCTCTCGGTCAATCCGGCCGACAAGCTGATGCCGGCACTCTCTTCCTTTGTCTCCGCCATGAACCGCATGATGTTCGAGCAGGACCGCGCAAGCGGCGCGCTGCTCTTCTGGTTCGACACCTATCTTAGCCTCTGGCGTCTGTTCGTTGGTTTGGGGATCTCGGCCCTGCTTGGCCTCGTCCTCGGTGCGCCGATCGGCTTCATCCCGCAGTTGCGCGCTGCCTTCGATCCGGTGCTGGCCGCCATCTCGCTTGTGCCGCCGCTTGCCATGTTGCCGATCCTCTTCATCCTCTTTGGCCTGGGTGAAGTTTCTAAGATCGTGCTGATTGTTTTCGGCGTTGCACCCTTCCTGATGCGAGACGTTGTGCTGAGGGTCGATGCGATCCCGCGCGAGCAGATCATCAAGGCCCAGACGCTCGGCGGCTCGTCCTGGCACATGCTCATCCATATCGTGCTGCCGCAAATCCTGCCAGGCCTCATCAATGCCGTGCGCCTGTCGCTCGGCGCGACCTGGCTCTTCGTCATCGCGGCAGAAGCGATCACGGCGGAGGGCGGGCTTGGCTACCGCATCTTCCTCGTCCGCCGCTATCTCGCGATGGACATCATCCTGCCTTACGTCATCTGGATCACGCTGCTCGCCTTTCTCATCGATCTGGCACTGCGCAAGCTGTCGGCCATTCTCTTCCCCTGGTCCGTGTTGAAGGAGGGCTGACATGGTCGAGATCGTCATCGACAAGGTCTGGAAGGAATACGGCGACGCGGTCGTCCTCGAAAATGTCAGCCTCACGCTCAGGGATCACGAATTCCTGTCCATTGTCGGCCCAAGTGGCGTGGGCAAGACGACGCTGCTGCGGTTGCTGCTCAGCCAGGAAGTGCCGACACGAGGGCAGATCCTGCTCGATGGCCAGCCCATTGCCGGTGAACCGACCGATGATCGCGGCGTCGTCTTCCAGCGCTATTCCGTCTTTCCCCACAAGACCGTACTCGGCAATGTCATGCTGGGGCCGCAATGGCGCGGCTCGGCCTTTCTCGGCACATTGTTCGGTGCCCGCCGCAAGGTGTTGCGCGACCGGGCCATGGCACTGCTTGAGCGTGTTGGCCTGAAGGACGCGGCCTCCAAGTATCCGCAGCAATTGTCGGGCGGCATGCAGCAGCGGCTGGCGATCGCCCAGGCGCTGATCATGCAGCCCAAGGTGCTTTTGCTCGACGAGCCCTTCGGCGCACTTGATCCTGTCACCCGCAAGAGCATGCATGTGCTGATCCGCGAATTATGGACCGAGCGGCAGATGACCATCGTCATGGTGACCCATGACATGGGCGAGGCCTTTGAGTTGGGCACCCGCGTCATCGCCATCGACAAACACCGCAAGGATCCGCAGGCGCCCGAGCGCTACGGCGCCGGTATCATTTCCGATTTCGAGGCCAAACCGAGGATCGTGCGCGATTCCGCCCGCTTTGAATTCAAACGGTCCAAGATCATCCCGCTGCAGACTGCCCGCTGAAAGAGGAAAGCCCCGATGCCCAAGAAGATGCATCTTGCCTGGTTCATGAACTTCACCCCCGACGAATGGCGCGAACCCTTCGGTCAGGGCGGGAACCCGTGGGATGGGCGCTTCTACATCGAAATGGCGCAGACCCTTGAGCGCGCCTGTTTCGATTACATCATGATCGAGGACAAGCTGATGGTGCCGCAGACCTATGGCGGCTCGCGCGACTTTGCGCTGAAGAACGCCATGATGGTGCCCAAGCACGATCCGGCACCGCTGGCGACAGCCATGGGCATGGCGACCTCCAAGCTCGGCGTCGTCGCGACCATGTCGACCATGGCCTATCCGCCATTCCTGCTGGCCCGCCTCTGCTCGACCATCGACAGCCTGACGCGTGGTCGTTTCGGCTGGAACATCGTCACCAGCGCCGAGGACCTCGCAGCCAAGAACTTCAACATGGACAAGCTGCCACTGCGCGAGACGCGCTACGAGATGGCAGAGGAGTATATGGAAGTCGTCAACAAGCTCTTCGACAGCTGGGACAAGGATGCCGTCGTCCTCGACCGCGACAAGGGCGTTTATGTCGACCCGACCAAGGTGCGGACCATCGACCATGTCGGCAAGCACTATCAGGTGCGTGGGCCGCTCAACACCGTGCCATCGCCGCAGCATCGGCCGATCTATGTTCAGGCCGGCGCCTCGCCGCGCGGCCGCGACTTTGCCGCCCGCTTTGCCGACTCGATCATTTCGGTCGCCTCCGGCGTCGCCGAGATGAAGGCCTTTCGCGACGACATCCGGGCCCGTGCGGCAAAGGTCGGTCGCGATCCCGACGAGATCAAGGTTCTCTTCTGCATCACGCCGACCTTGGGCGAAACCGAGTTCGAGGCGCAGGAAAAACACAAGCGACAGATGTCGTCCGAATATTTCATCACCGATACGCTCGCCTCGATCTCGGCGATCACCGAGATCGACTTCTCGCAATTCGACCTCGACAAGCCACTGCCCGAAAAGCTGGTGACCAATGGCGAGTCTGGCTCGCTCGACAAGTTCCAGCAATGGGGGAGCGGCAAGACGCTGCGCGAACTGGTCGTCTCCGGCGGCGGTGGCCTTGTGTCCTCCGTCGAACTGATTGGTACGCCCGACCAGGTGGCCGAGCGCATGGGCGAGGTGATGGAAGAGGTCGGCGGCGACGGCTTCCTGGTGACGACGCCGGTGCTGCGCGTCTCGCGCCGCTATCTGATGGAAGTGGCCGACGGTCTGGTGCCCGCTCTTCAGAAGCGCGGCCTTGCCCGTACCAGCTACACCCACGATCTGCTACGCGAAAACCTCAGGGAATTCTGAGGCAAGCCAGGCCCCGAACCGACCTGCAAAACAACGAGGAAAGAGCCATGACAGCGACAGAAGTGAGATCTTTCGAACCGTCCTCGGCTCTTCCTGTCGTGACGCGTGAGATCTATCGCGATGGCATGGCGTCCCTTGCGGCTGCAGTGAACGTGATTGCATCTGACGGCCCGGCCGGACCCGCGGGCTTCACCGCAACCGCTGTCACCAGCGTCACCGATGACCCGCCGACGCTGCTCGTCTGCCTTAACCGCTCGAGTTCGGCAGCACCTGCCGTGCTTGCCAACAAGGTGGTCTCGGTCAATGCGCTCGCGCCTGGCCACGAAACGGTCTCGTCGCTCTTCGGCGGCAAGACGCCGATGAGCGATCGCTTCGCTGCTGCAAGCTGGACGCGGGCCAAGACGGGCGCGCCGCTTCTCCAGGATGCGCTCGTTTCCTTTGATTGCCGGGTGACCGAAACTGTCGAGGTCGGCACCCATATCATTCTGATGTGTGAAGTTGTCGACGTCCGCGCCAATGATCACCAGGCCGCTCTCGTCTATTTTCGCCGGGGCTATCAGACTGTCAGTGCTTGATCGTAGGTCCCGCGTCACGGCCCACCAATACGATACAAGCGCATGCCGGTGTCAAAACTCGCTACGCTTCTTCCGCCATGGTCGCAGCTTCCTTGAACCGCGCCTCGAATTCCAGCCTGAGTGCTCGGCGGATGTCGGCGGCGCGCTGGCGGCGCTTGCGGACTTCCGTTTTCGGCTCATAGGGCGGCACTGCAGTCGGGCGTCCCTCGGCATCGACGGCGACCATGGTGAAGTAACAGGAATTGGTGTGACGCCGCTCACCGGTGCGGATGTTCTCTGCCTCGACCCGGATGCCGATTTCCATCGAGGTGCGACCGGCATGGTTGATCGACGCGCGGAAGGTGACGAGTTCACCGACATGGATCGGCTGGCGGAACACCACCTGGTCGACTGAAAGGGTTACGGCATATTGCTGAGAATACCGCGAAGCACAGGAATAGGCGACCCGGTCGAGCAGATTGAGCAGCGCGCCGCCATGCACCTTGCCGGAAAAATTCGCCATGTCGGGCGTCATCAGAACCACCATCTCAAGCTGGCTCGTGTCATGCGTCTGTTCCATCGGCGGCCTTTCTGCAGCGAGGTTGTTGTTCCGCGCCACGCTAGGGGAGGCAAGGCCGATTGCCTAGTGCCGCTGTGTCAGCGCCAACTGCCGGCGCTCAGATGCGGCGCCGTTCCTGCGTGTCGACCTGATCGACCGCCTCGGCAATCCAGCCCCAGAACGCGAGGTGAAAGCTGCGCACATCCGCCAGCATCTGTGGCGTGAGGGCGACGCGGTGCGACTGACGGTCCTGCACAAGGAATCCTTCCGTCTCGGCGGCATTTACGACGTTGCGCAGATGCGAGTGCGAAATGCCGAGCTGACTGGACAATTGACGTGATTCCAGCCCGAACCAGCGGTTCCCGTCGAGATCTGCACCCGCGTAGTGACTGCGCAGCAAGGCGAGCGCAATTCTGTCACCGCAGTCGAAATCATCGAACCAGGGCCAGGCGCCGGGCTGCGTCAGGGCATTCCTCGTGCGCTCCAGGATCGGTCTTGCCGAAGCGATGAAGGCAATTGCGAAATCTCCCTCGTTGCGCAGGCGCTGCCCATAGCCGTCCGGCAGGAGACCGGCGACCTCTGCACATGTCATGTGATGCGAGAGCCATGTCTTCAGGCCTTCCAGCAGCGGTGCGCGGGCTGCGAGTACTTTGGTGCGCCGATCGTCAGCTCCTGGAGAAGCCTCGATATAGCCGGCGACTTTGAGCAGGGCGAAGAAGGCCGACAAGGTGCGCGACGAACCCATCTCCTCCTGGATACGCGTCAGGGTCGGCCGCTGACCGAGACCCAGTTCCGCCTCGCAATGCAGGACGGCCAGGAGACCGGCTGCATGGGACTGGAGATTGCGGCCGAAGATCTTGTTGATCAGCCGTTCGCCCATATGCATGGGCAGGATGCTGCTGGTGCAATGGCGAATGGCCTCCTCATAGGCCTGATCCGTCAGTCTCGCGCGCAATGCATCCATGATCGCCCCTCATGCTGCTCGTTCCCGTGCACACTTATAGCATTTCGAAACCGTTTCCGCTGTGACGGTCGACGGGATACTGCACAATCAGCACGACGGTGATGCGATCAATTATGCGGATAAGGGATCGATGGCGTCGAAGAAGCGGCTCAAGTCATCGTCTGCGCCCAATGGCTCGCTTCCGGCCATGACGGCACTGGACAGGCCGATGAGCGAGGAGACCGGGTTGTGACTGGTTGCTCCTGCCCTGAGGTTCATGACGAGAGTCGGGCAGAGAAACAGGCCGAGCCGGATGACCCGTCGCCAGTCGGCGGGCAGCATGCCGCGCATCTGAAGTTCCCCGAGCAATGGGCGCCACATCGCCTCTGCCTTGACAGTTAGCAGATCTCGCCTGATGGCGCTCGGCTGGTAATCCATGGCGACGCGCAGGAGATCGCCGTCTCGCACAGCGCTCACCTTGTAGCGCTCGGCGGCCAGAGCGGGGTCGTAGAGCCAGACCGGATGGGCCAGGATATTGTGGAAGGTGGTCTTCACCTCGGCCAGCAATGTCGGGATATTTTCGCCGGCAAAGGCCGGGTCGAAGAAGGAGAGGCGGGCGTCTGCACCATCGTCCTCGTACCAGACATTGGCATTATGCGCATCGCCATGGGCCGTCACGCCGCCGGCATCCGCCAGCCGTGCCGGTTTCAGCCGCAGATGCGCCTCGTCGAAGAGGGCGCCGATGCAGTCACGATAGGTGATGCCGTTGATTTCGAAGCGGAGGCGCGAAAGTTCCTTCCATTCCAGTGTAAGGCCGGGCAGCTCGAAGGGCTTGTCGATATAAAAGCTCGCCAGACGACCGCCCGCGTAAGTGCCCTGTGGCGGATCGATCAGGCGTTCATAGAACAGCCGGTGGACCGGTTCAGCCGCAACTTCGGCCGGCGTGACCGGGTGCAGGGTTTCAAGATAGACCTTCAGCACAGCCTCATTGAGACGACGCTCGGCCTCGACGGCCCTCGCGCGCTCGGCCGGATCGTCTTTCAGGTCGAGCGCCCGCAGCACGTCGGAAAAACGGGGATCGGTTCGACGACGATAGACGAGGATCTGTTCGCCTGGGAGCACCGACATCAGCAGTGGCTGGTCGACGGGAAGGCCGGCCCGGGCGAGGATATCGGCGCGGTAATATTCGCCGCTCATCGCCTCTTCGCCTTCCTCCTGATGGAATTTGAAGAAGAACTGGCCCTCATCTGTCTCGAAAAAGCCGTTCAGGGAATTGAGGCTATACTGGTCGTGATTGATCGCGACATTTCTCGCCTCGATCTGGAAGAGATCGCGCAGCAGGTCGGCCAGCATCCTCTCCGCGCGCCCATCTCCGGCTTTCGCGACTTTCCTGATATCGGCAGTTCGGCTGGTCTGCTGGTTCATTGCAATTCTTCCGATGATGGGGCCGCGGCTTATGCCTGGCGACTGCCATTGAGATAGCGGCTGCCGAGCGAGTAGCGGCAGCCGACATAGGTCAGCGTGTTGACGGTGGCGACAACGGCGCCGGTCCAGGTCTTGCGATTGAGGACGAGGCAGCTGTCACTGACCCGCATTTGCAGCAGGCGCGCATGCAACTCGGTCGCCGGCACGGCGCTGATCAGGTGCTCGACCTCGGTCAGGGGGGTGGCATTCTGCAGATAATCGTAAGTGGCGTTTCTGGTGAAATCCTGTTCCACATAGCCGGCAACCAGGTCCGGGTTGACGTAGCGCTCTTCCAACTGCACCGGCAGGTCATTCTCGAAATGGATGACGACGGAATGATCGACGGGCTTGGACGTCTTGAACTCGAAGGCGAGAAGCAGTTCCGGCTCCGGCCTGTGAATTCGCTCCAGCACCACCACTTCAGCGCGGTGCCGACTGCCACGTGCCTTGATCTCAGTGATGATGTTGCTGATCTCGATCAGGGTCGATTGTGGTTTGGGCGGAGCGACGAAGGTACCGACCCCCTGGATCCGGTGCAAATGCCCCTCAGAGGTGAGCTCTCTCAGCGCCCGGTGCACGGTCATCCGCGACACGCCGAGTGCGGAGACGAGTTCGTGTTCGGAGGGCAATCGGCTGTTACGCGCCCAGGTGCCACTTCCGATATTGCCGAGCACGAAGTCCTTGACCTTCTCGTAGAGCGGGGAGGCGGAATCTGAAAGTGCAGTCATGGTCATGATCCTGGCCTTTTGTGATCCGGCGCGGGCGTTCAAACGCTTGTGGCGCCAGAACCCTGGTCCGCAACGTCGATGATGGTCTTCAGAGCGCGGCTTTCACCGCGCAACAGGCGTTCATAGGCATCGGGTATGTCATTGAGCGACGGCAGCACCTTGATGAAGCTGTGAAGTGCGGGCGCAAGCTGGGGAAGCAGATCGACGGCTTCCGGCAGTTCATCGGCGAAGGCATGGCACCCGATCAACGAGATCTCGCGCTCGACAAGAATGTTTGGATCGAGTTCCAGCTTGCCGTGGCTGATGCCGACGAGGACAAGGGCACCACCACCGGACAGAAGGCTAAGGAGCCTGCTGATCGCCTGGATGCTACCGGTGGCATCCAGCGCATGGCGAAGGCGCTTTCCCGCAAGCAACGCTTCGATCTCGGCGCTGTCCAGCGACACGACGGAGCCCCCGGTGACGTCGGCGACGAGCTCTGCTCTGGACGTATTGAGATCGGCCAGCAGAAGTGGTCCGTCATGCATGCGCGATAGAAGAAGGGCGGTCAGGCCTCCGATCGTGCCACAGCCGACGACCAGCACGGGCTCGCCGTTCGGTAGCCCCAGGCGACGAACGGCATGCAATGCGACGGCAAGCGGTTCCGCAAGCGCTGCGATATGGGGCGATAGCTGCGGATCGTGTCGCACCAGGAGGCTTGCCGGTAGCTGCACAACCTCGGCAAAGCCGCCGTCGCAGACCTCACCGACAAAACCGAGCGCCTCGCATACATTGCTTCGGCCACTCCGGCAGGCCGGGCAGGTCCCGCAACACACTCGCGAATCCGACGAGACGAGGTCGCCGACGGCAAGACCCGTTACCCCATCGCCGACCGCGGTCACTCTTCCGCAGAATTCATGGCCAGCAGTGGACGGACTGCGGGAGATCCATTGGCCGGTGCGGTAGTTGTGCAGATCCGATCCGCAGATGCCGGCGGCCCTCACGGCAAGATTGACGAAGCCGGCGGGTGGTGCCGATGGTTCCGCCATCTCTTCCACACGCAGGTCGCCTGCCTGGTAAAGCCGCACCGCCTTCATGGCTCAGCCGCCCTTCTTCAGATAGGCGTCACGCACCGGCGAGACGGCGAGCGCATGCGAGGAGAAGCCTTCGTAAATCGCGAGGTTATGAGCGTGCTTGGCAAACTCCGGATAGGCAGGCTTCGTCACATAGCCGATCGAGCTGCGCTTGACGAAATCGGTGACCGACAGGGGACCATAGGTGCGCGCCCAGCGGCTCGTCGGCAGAACGGCGTTCGGTCCGAGAGCGAAATTGGCGATGCTGACCGGTGTATGGGTGCCGAGCAGGATTTCGGCGGCTTCTGTAATGTGACCGAGATGGATGAAGGGCTCCTCGGACAGTAGCTCAAGATGCTCCGGCGCATAGGCGTTGACGAATGCGTAGCTCTCCTCGATCGATGAAGTGAGCACGATCCCACCCGTCTTGCCGGTCAGCACGGTCTTTGAAAAGCCTACGCGTTGTTCGGTCATTTTCGCCCAATGGTCGGGCAGGGCAGCCAATGCTTCTTCCGCAACGCGGCGGCTGTGGGTGACGAGATAGGCGGATGAATCCGGCCCGTGTTCGGCTTCGATCAGAAGATCGAGCGCAGCCAGTCCTCCGTGGACAGTATCATCAGCAAGGATCATCACTTCGGAGGGACCTGCGGGAAGGCCGGTATCGATGACGCCTGAAAGCGAACGCTTGGCGGCGACCACCCAGGGGCTGCCGGGGCCGACGATCTTGAGCGCCGGCTTGACGGTCTCGGTGCCATAGGCGACGGCGGCCACAGCCTGGGCGCCACCGACCTTGTAGACGGTCTCGACGCCGGCAAGGCGGGCAGCCACGAGCGTTGCGGCGTCCACAGAGCCGTCGGGCGCCGGCGGTGTGACGATGGCGAGGTTCGGAACGCCGGCAACGACGGCCGGGACTGACGTCATCATGGTGACCGAGGGGAACGAGCCCTTGCCGCGCGGCACATAGAGCGCGACCGACTGGATTGGCGTGAAGCGATCTCCTGCAAAGGCACCGGGACGGATTTCCTTCAGCCACATAGCTTCCGGCTTCTGCTCCTCGTGGAAGGTGCGGATATTGTCGATGCCGAACTGGATGGATTCGATAACGCTTGCATCGACCAGCTTGAAGGCTGCGTCGAATTCCGCCTCTGTCACCTGGAGGCTTGCCTCGGTGACATCGGCCTTGTCGAGCTCGCGGCCGAAGCGCGCGAGCGCCTTGTCGCCCTCGGTGCGCACGGCTTCGAGGATCGGTGCGACCTTTTCGATGAAGACCGAGAGATCACTTTCCGAGCGGCGCAGCAGGGCTGCCTTTTCGTCCGAGTTGAGCTTGGCGTATTCGTAGAACGACACTGTGGTCATCGTCTTGTCCTTGATATCAGGCCCTTGAGGCCACGGCTGGCGTCGATGGGGTCACTTCGATTTGAGGAAAATGTCGAGCCCGACGAGACGGTCGAGCAGCGCGATGGCGATCCCGGCACAGGCAATGAACACCACCGAGATGGCAGCGAGATCCGGGGTGATGATCGAGCGGATGGAATTGTAGATCTGCACCGGAAGCGTCACGCTGCGCGCATCGACCAGGAGCAGACTGACCAGGAACTCGTTGAGCGCCAGGATGAACATCAGGAGCGATCCGGTGATGACGCCGGGAAGCACCGCCGGCAGCGTGATGTAGAAGAAGCATTGCAGCGGCGGGGCACCGCAATTGGCGGCTGCCAGCTCCAGATCCGGCGAAATGTTGCTGGCGCTTGCCGTCACTGCCCAGATCATGAAGGGCAGGTTGATGACCGCGCAGGCGATGCCGACCGGCCAGAGTTGGCCCAGAACGCCCATTTCGCCGAAGGCCAGCATCATGCCGATGCCAGAACCGATCAGCGGGATGGTGAAGGGCAAAAGCAGATAGATCTGGATCGAGCGGGCAAAGCGCACCCGGTATTTGGCCAGCGCGATGCCGGCAAGCGTCCCGACAGGAATGGAAACCAGTGTGCAGATTGCAGCGACGATCAGCGAACGGACGAAGGCTTGTCGCAGATCGCTTGCCTGGGCGATCTTCGCATACCATTGCAGCGAGAAGCCGTCCGGGGGGAAGGTGATGATGTTGCCGGCGGTGAACGAGGCGCCGAGAACGACAATGGTCGGGGCGGATAGCATGATGAGAGCGGTGGCGACAAAGACCCAGATCACGATCGACTTGCTGCGGCTGCCGGTCATTTACGGTCTCCCCCCATGGCAAGCGTGCCGGCTCCGAAGAGCATGAAGACCACGCCGACGAGGATAGAGCCGACCGCGACCAACAATAGCGAGAGCGTTGCGCCAAGCCCCTGGTCTGAGGTGCGGAAGAACTGGTCATAGATGGCGTTGGCGATGAAATCCTGCGTGCCGCCACCGAGGATGGCGGGAATGGCAAAATCGGTGAGCGACAACGTCACGACGACGAGGCCGGCACCAACGAGCCCGGGCTTGGACAGCGGCAGAACGACATGGAGGAAAGTGCGCCACCAACTCGCGCCGAGCGAAGCTGCGGCAGCCTCAAGTTCTGCCGGGATGGCGGTCAGCGCCGGCGCCAGCATCAGCACGGCAAAGGGCAGCATGTACTGGACGAGGCCGAAGAGAACGGCCGGATAGTTGTAGAGGAGCCGGAGCGGTGCCACGCCGACGAGACCGAGCGCTTCGTTGACCATGCCCTGATTGCCCAGAATAATCAGCCAGCCATAGGCGCGTACCACCTGGCCGATGAAGAAGGGCAGAAAGAGCGCCACCAGCAGAAACTTGCGCAGCGCCGAAGATGGCGTGCGCACCATCAGATAGGCATACGGAAAGGCGAAGATCAGCGTGATGACCGTGACGATCAGCGCGCCCATCAGGCTGCGGCCGGCAACTGTTGCAAAGAAGGATTCGGTGACAGCGCGCTGGTAGTTGGCCAGCGTATAGGTCTCCGACATGAGAAATGTGGTGGTGTCCAGCGTCCTCAGGCTCGCATCGCCGATCTGGAACAGTCCAAGGACCAAGAGGCCCACCAAGACCACCGCCGGCAGCAGCATCAGATAGGGCAGGGCCCTCTGGAAGCTTGATGGCCAGAGAATGGCCGCAAGGCGTTCGAGCATATCCATGACGCGCCACGTCAGGGGATATGCGACACGGGAAGCGCGCATGATACCGGTCCTCAAACCGTTCCCGGCTGCATGAGCAGGCTTAAGCGGGAGCGGGATTTCATTCAACTGCGAAGAGGCGTGCCCGCCGCCGCGAAGGCAGCGGGCGAGACGGGGCATCAGCCCTGCATGATTTCCTTGAACTTGCCGAACCACTGGCTCTCGTTCTCGACCTGGACCTTGGAGGAGATGCGGATCAGGTGCTTGAACTGCTCCTCGGTCGTCGGATAGGACGGGTCGTTGACGAGATCGGCCGGCGGCTTGACGCCCGGGATGACGCCCGGCAGGCCGAGGCCATCCAGCCAGATCTGCTGGGCCTCCTGGGTCAGTGCATGGTTGATGTATTGCTTGGCCCAGTAGAGCTCATTTTCCGGCAGGCCCTTAGGGATCCACAAGCCGTCGGTGTCGAACTTCGCGCCTTCTTCCGGCACGACCCAGGCGATCTCGATGCCGTTCTTCTTGGCTTCGCGGGCATTGGTCGAGATGGTGCAGGCTGCGTCGATCTCGCCCTTCTGGAACCAGGTAGTGAAATCAGGATCTTCGCCGAGAAGCGGCTCCTGTTCCTTGATCTTGGAAATGAAGTCCCAGGCCGGCTGCATGTTGCCGGGGATGTCCTCAAGCTTGCCGCCGCCGGCAACCTGGGCCGGGAAATGGAAGCCGATGCCGTCGTTGTAGAGCGCAATACGGCCCTTCAGCTTCGGATCAAGCAGGTCCTTCCACGACTTCGGCGCGCCGTTCGGAAAGGCCGAGGGGCGATAGGCCAGAACATAGACATAGCCATAGGTGTTGACGATCGGATAGCCGTCGAGGCCGACGGGCTTTGCGAGGTCCGTGGCGTTCTTCAGGTTCGGCAGATCCGAGAGATCTTCGGTGACGCCGCGCAGCGCCGACTTGGTCGCATTGGTGGTCGTGTCCCAGTTGATGTGGATCGGCGGCACGCGCTTTTGCGCAACCGCGGCCCAGACCTTGGGCTGGATTTCGTTGTCTTCGGTCAGGTCATGGCGAACCGCAATGCCGGTTGCCTTGGTGAAGCTGTCGGAAACGCCGGCCTTCAGCGCGTCGACCCAGCTGCCGCCCCATGCGCGGACGATGATCTCGGCTGGTTTTTCCGGCTCCTGCGCGAAGGCGCGGCTGACGCCAAGCGTCGAGAGGCCTGCAGACGCACCGGCGGCTGCAATCGAGGCCAGCAGCGTGCGACGACGGAGCTGGGCAGTCAGGAATTTATCATGCGACATGAAACATTCTCCTCTGGCTCGACCTTCTAGGGGTCATTTTTGAAAGACATGCATATCCCGTGCATTCCAGCCCAGACGCACATCATCGCCGGGACCAAACTGCAGATGCGTTTCCGGATCGTGGTCGAAGACGCGCATCAGCATCCCGCCCAGTGCCTCGACGCTTACTTCGTAGACCACCCGTTCACCCTCGAAGATGCAGTCCACGACCTTGCCCTCGACGACAGTCGAAAGGCCATCGAGACGACCATCCTTTGCGGTGATCCGGATCTGTTCGGCGCGCACGGCGCCGGCGCACGGCGAGCCGATGACGAGGCGTTCGCCGGACGCATGACCGGCCAGCCGCATGCCTTCGGCATCGACCGTGACGTCGCCTGAGGCGACGTCCACGACCTTGCCCTGAATGAAGTTGGTGACGCCAATGAAACTGGCGACGAAGGCATTGGACGGTGCACGATAAGTTTCGACGGGCCGCGCCTTCTGCTGGATCTCGCCGCCATTCATCACGATCACCTCGTCGGAGACGACGAGCGCTTCGCGCTGGTCATGGGTGACGTTGATCGTTGTGACGCCAAGTTCCTTCTGGATACGGCGAAATTCCAGCTGCATTTCCTCGCGCAGCTTGCGATCGAGGGCCGCGAGCGGTTCGTCGAGCAGCAGCAGATCCGGCTCGAACACGAGGGCGCGGGCAATCGCGACGCGCTGCTGCTGGCCACCCGACAGCTCGTTGATCCGACGCTCGCCATAACCGCCGAGGCGTACGAGGTCGAGATATTGCTCGACCTTCTGGGGGATCGTGCGGGCATCATGACGACGCATCTTGAGCGGGAAGGCAACGTTTTCAGCGGCCGTCATGTGGGGAAAAAGGGCGAGCTTCTGGAAGACCATGCCGATGGCACGCTGATGCGCGGGCATCGCGCTCACTGGTCGGCCGCTGATGAAGATCTCACCGCTGGTGGGACGATCGAAGCCTGCAATCATGCGCAGCAGCGTCGTCTTGCCCGAGCCGGATGGACCTAGAATGGTCAGAAATCGCCCCTTGGGCAGGTCGAAGGACGCGCTCTTCACGGCATGAACGGTGCCGAATGTCATGCCGACATTCTTGACGGAGACGGCTACTTCTCCAGCGAAAGTCTGGTCCGCGTTGAAGTCGGCGGCATGAGCGCCCATGACACTTCCCCTGTCTTGGCCTTGCCCGGAGCAGGGCTCCGACAAGGCCTTATTTTGTGCTCTTCCGGAGGTGGGCCCGGCGAGCCTGCGTTAAGATGTCTATACATATTCGTACAACTACCGTCAACCTAACATGCATAATTTTTGCGCCACAGCATTGGCTGGGCAATATTTGTGCAGATGCGAAATTTGCGGTCCGTTGTGTGACAGTCTTGTTGTGAGCGGAGGGAAAGGCAAGCACGCATGGCGCGTGTTCGGTACTCTTTTGCCTCCATAGGCAAGGCGGTCTTCGCGATGCTCATATCGAGGCGAGGTAGCCGCCGTCGACGGGAATACAGTGGCCCGTGATATAGGCGGCGGCTTCGCTGCACAGAAACACCGCGACACCTCCGATATCGCTTTGCTGGCCGAAACGGCGTTGCGGGATCTTGTCCAGCATGCGTGCCTGCCAGTCTTCGTTCTCGTAGAAGACCTCCGTCATGGCGGTGCGGAAATAGCCCGGTGCGATGGCATTGACGCGAATGTTGTGCGGCGCCCATTCGGCGGCAAGCGCATGCGTCATTCCGAGCAGTCCGGATTTCGAAGCGCCATAGGGAACGGCCGTGGGAATGCCGACATAGGAGGTGAGGGAGCAGAGATTGACGATCGCGCCGCCACCTGCCTCCGCCATCAGCCGTCCCGCTGCCTGGGCGCAGAAGAATGCCCCTTTCAGATTGGTCGACAGGATCTGATCCCAAAGCGCTTCGTCGACATCCATCGATGCCCGGACATGCTCGAAGCCGGCATTGTTGACCAGGATGTCCAGACCACCGAGGGCCTTCGCTGCGTCGTTCGTTACTGCAGCCGAGGCGGCCACGTCCCGCACATCCTGGACGATCGCTTCACAGCGGCGGCCTGTCTCGTCGATGAGCGCCTTGGTTTCATCCAATGCCTCACGTGTCCGGGCGGTGATCGCCACATCCGCGCCCGCTCCCGCAAGCGCTACGGCGATGGCCTGGCCAATTCCACGACTGGCGCCTGTGACCAGGGCGCGGCGGCCGGAGAGATCGAAATTCGGGCGCGTCATGCGGGCTCCTCTCTGTCTGTTGGCCTGGCAATGTCAGCATTTTTGCGCCAACATGTCTATACATATATGTACAGCGCGAGATTGCCGGCCTAAGACTTGTTCATCGCACCCACGGCCCCATGGAGACTGCAAAATGCCGAGTGTTTCAATCCCCGTCCGCGACGAAATTCGAGCGATAGCGCCATACAATTCTGGACTGACGATTGAGGAGGTCCGCGCGAAATACGCGGTGAATGAAATCGCCAAGCTCGGTTCCAATGAAAACCCGCTGGGGCCTTCGCCGAAGTTGCGCGGTCTTTTTCCCGATATCGGCGAACTCGCGCGTCTCTATCCCGATCCGCAGGGGCGGGCTCTCTGCAACCGTCTGGCGGCGGACTTTGCCGTCGATGTGAGCCAGGTCGTTCTTGGCAATGGTTCGGAAGACCTGATCGCCGTCATCTGCCGCTCCGTGGTGCGTCCGGGTGATGCCGTGGCGACGCTCTATCCCTCCTTCCCCTTGCATGAGGACTATACGACGCTGATGGGGGGAATTGTCGAGCGTGTGACCGTGACACCAGATCTCGCCATCGACATGGACGCGCTGCTCGCGGCCATCGCGCGGCGACCCCGCATGCTGATGTTTTCCAATCCGATGAACCCGGTGGGCGCATGGCTCGAGCCTGATGCACTCGCGCGGGTGATTGCAGCCGTTGACCCGGACACGCTGGTGGTCGTCGACGAGGCCTATGCCGAATATGCAGCCGGTGAGGATTATCCCTCTGCGGTCGACATGCTGCGCGCAACGAGCCTCAACTGGGTGGTGCTGCGCACCTTCTCCAAGGCTTTTGGCCTGGCTGGCCTGCGGATCGGCTATGGCGTTGTCAGCAGTGGCGAACTTTGCGATTTCTTCAACCGTGCCCGCACCCCCTTCAACACCAATGCCATCGCGCAGGCCGCGGCCATCGCGGCACTCGACGACGCGATCCACCTGAAGGCATCGGTCGACCTCGCCCTGGCTGAGCGGGCGCGCGTCGCCGCTGTCATCGGCGCGCTTGGATACCGCATGGCACCATCGAAATGCAACTTCCTGTTCATTGATATGCGTGCCGATGCCAGCCGAGTGGCGGAAGCTCTTCTTACGCGCGGCGTCATCGTCAAGCCCTGGAAACAGCAAGGCTTTGAAAGCTTCATTCGCGTCAGCATGGGGTCTGTCGCGGAGAACGACCAGTTTCTCCAGGCATTTCAGGCTCTATGACGGGCTGAACCTCCCGGTCCACGGAAGGGTCTGCAGAAGGCATCAGCCTGTCATTGGAACTTTCCGGCTCTTCCCCTATTTTGTCTCATCGGCTGCCCCTTGCGGGCGGCCGAACCGTGGCAGCACCGCCCGCCAGAGACCGTGGGGATATCATTGACCAATTCCAGCACCGTTACATTCACTGTCAATGGCGAGACACAATCTCTCGACCTCGACAATCGCACCACCTTGCTGGATGCGCTGCGCGAGCATCTGCATCTGACCGGCACCAAGAAGGGCTGCGATCACGGCCAGTGTGGCGCCTGCACCGTCCTGGTCGAGGGCAGGCGGATCAACGCCTGTCTGACACTTGCCGTGATGCACGAAGGCGATGAGATCACCACGATCGAAGGGCTCGGGGCGCCCGACAATCTGCACCCGATGCAGGAGGCGTTCGTCAAGCATGACGGCTTTCAGTGCGGCTATTGCACGCCCGGCCAGATCTGTTCCTCGCTTGCAGTGCTTGCGGAGATCAAGGCGAACATTCCAAGCCATGTGACGGGTGATCTGACAGCCCATGCAAGGGTCACACCGGACGAGATCCGCGAACGCATGAGCGGCAATCTCTGTCGATGCGGCGCCTATTCGAACATACTCGATGCCATCCTCGAAGTTGCGGGGGCGCCGGCATGAGGGAATTTACGTTTGAACGTGCGTCTTCGGTCGAGGCGGCAGCGAAGGCAGCGGCCGAAAACCCTGGCGCCAAATTCATCGCAGGCGGCACCAATCTGCTCGATCTGATGAAATTGCAGATTGAGACCCCATCGCATCTGATTGACGTCAATGGTCTGGGGCTTGATGCAATCGAACAGACTCCAGAAGGTGGTCTGCGTATCGGTGCGCTGGTTCGCAACACCGATCTTGCCTCGCACGAGATTGTCAGGCGGGACTATGCACTTCTGTCGCGTGCGCTTCTGGTGGGAGCGTCTGGCCAGCTGCGCAACAAGGCGACGACCGCCGGGAACCTGCTACAGCGCACCCGCTGTCCCTATTTCTATGATCCGAACCTCCCCTGCAACAAGCGCCGGCCGGGGAGCGGCTGTTCGGCGATCGGCGGGATTACCCGACAACTGGCGGTTATCGGCGTCAGCGATGCCTGTATTGCAACCCACCCAAGTGACATGGCTGTTGCCATGCGGGCGCTGGACGCGGTCGTCGAGACGGTGAAGGCGGATGGGTCGAGGCGATCGATTCCGATCGGCGATTTCCATCGCCTGCCTGGCGACACCCCGGAAATCGAGACCGCGCTCGAAGCGGGCGAATTCATCCTCGCCGTGACACTTCCACCGCCGATTGGAGGGCGGCAGATCTACCGCAAGGTTCGTGACCGCGCTTCTTATGCCTTCGCGCTTGTCTCGATTGGTGCCGTGATCCAGCCGGATGGCACGGGGAGGGTCGCTATCGGCGGTGTCGCCCATCGGCCCTGGCGGGTGGAGAGTGCGGAGCCGGAACTGCCAAAGGGCGCCAGGGCCGCGAGTGCGGCGATTCTTGAGGGTGCCCGTCCGACGGAGCAAAACCGGTTCAAACTCGATCTCGTCCGGCGCACGCTGGGTGCGGTGCTTGCCGAGGCGAAGGGATAAGATCATGGAATTCGACAAGCCAGCAACCACCAATCCGATCGACAGGCTCAAGGTCGTCGGTCAGCCGACCCGGCGTATCGATGGCCCGCTGAAGACGACGGGCCGGGCAACCTATGCCTATGAATGGCATGATCCCGATCTCGATTACGCCTACGGCTACCCGGTCGGCTCGGCCATTGCCAAGGGCCACGTCACATCCATCGACACGGCGGCGGCGAGACGTGCCCCAGGCGTCCTCGACGTCATCACGACACTGCAGATCGGCGACCTGCCCAAAGGCGAGAAGAATACGGCCAAGCTTTTCGGTGGCAGTGAGATCCAGCATTATCACCAGGCGATAGCCCTGGTTATCGCCGAGACCTTCGAACAGGCCCGCGCCGCCGCAGCCCTGGTCGAAGTAATCTATGCGCCCGAGGCCGGTGCCTTTGACCTGCGCGCCGCCATGCCGGATGCGCAGACGCCTGACCCCTCGACCGAGCCGGATAGCGAGTTCGGCGATTTCGAGACGGCCTTCAGCGCATCGCCCGTTACGTTGGACGCCGAATACACGACACCCGATCATTCCCATTCGATGATCGAGCCGCATGCGTCGATCGCTGTCTGGGACGGGGATGCCATCACCGTCTGGACGTCCAGCCAGATGATCGACTGGTGGCGCAGCGATCTGGCGATCACGCTTGGCATCGACAAGGACAACGTTCACCTGATGTCGCCGTTTATCGGCGGTGGCTTCGGTGGCAAGCTATTCCTGCGCGCCGATGCCCTTCTGGCAGCACTGGCTTCGAGGGAGGTCCGCCGGCCGGTAAAGGTCGCGCTGCCGCGCCCGATGATGCCGAACAACACGACCCATCGCCCTGCCACCATCCAGCGGATCCGTATCGGTGCGGAACCGGATGGTCGGATTACGGCGATAGCTCATGAAAGCTGGTCGGGCGACCTGCCGGGCGGTGGTCCGGAGGTGGCCGTCATGCAGACCCGTCTTCTCTATGCCGGCGCCAACCGGATGACGGCGATGAAGCTCGCGACGCTGGACCTGCCCGAAGGCAACGCCATGCGCGCACCGGGCGAGGCCCCTGGCTTGATGGCGCTCGAAATTGCCATGGACGAGATGGCAGAGAAACTGGGCATGGACCCGGTCGCCTTCCGCATTGCCAATGATACGCAGGTCGATCCGGAACATCCGGAGCGTCCCTTCTCCTATCGCGATCTGATCGGCTGCCTGGAACGAGGCGCCGAGACCTTCGGCTGGGAAAAGCGGCTGGCACCCGGGACGCGCCGCGAGGGCAATTGGTTGATCGGAATGGGGGTTGCCGCCGCATTCCGCAACAATCTGGTGATGCCTTCAGGTGCGCGCGTGCGGCTCGATGACCGCGGCATAGTCACCGTCGAGACGGACATGACCGATATCGGGACCGGAAGCTATACAATCATCGCACAGACGGCTGCCGAGATGATGGGCGTTGATATCGACCAGGTCGAGGTGAAACTCGGCGATTCCCGTTTTCCCGTTTCGGCCGGCTCGGGCGGCCAGTTCGGGGCCAATTCCGCGACTTCAGGCGTCTATGCGGCCTGCGTGAAATTGCGCGAAGCCGTGGCCGGTAAGCTCGGTTTCAACTCGACGGATGCGGTGTTCGAAAACGGTGAAGTGCGGTCCGGCAACCGTGCCGTGCTACTTGCGCAAGCCGCAGGTGACGAGGGACTTGTCGGTGAAGACACGATGGAATGGGGGGATCTGACCGAAACCCACCAGCAGTCGACCTTCGGCGCACATTTCGTCGAGGTTGGTGTCGATGTCGCGACCGGCGAAACCAGAATTCGCCGCATGCTCGCTGTCTGTGCCGCCGGGCGTATCCTCAACCCGATCACGGCACGGAGCCAGGTCATCGGCGCGATGACCATGGGTGTGGGCGGTGCTCTCTCGGAGGAACTCGTCGTCGATAAGCGCTACGGGCTCTTCATCAATCATGACCTAGCCCTTTATGAAGTCCCAGTTCATGCCGACATCCCGCACCAGGACGTGATCTTCATGGACGAGACCGACCCTTATTCGTCTCCGATGAAGGCCAAGGGCATCGGCGAACTCGGTCTTTGCGGTGTCTCGGCAGCAATCGCCAATGCGATCTACAATGCAACCGGCATCCGTGTCCGGGACTATCCGATAACGCTCGACAAGCTTATCGGTGAATTACCGGAGGTCGCCTGAGGTGAATAGGTGGCTGAGATGGGGCAGGGGGCGGAATTGGTCGACGAGGATCAGCCCTTCTGGGGGAAGCCGCCGATGTGAGTGCAGGTCGTTGCGGCGGTCCTGCATCCCCACTCCAGGCTGGTGCGAATGTCGGCGCCCGATTTGAAGGCTGCAAGGAAGGCGGCAATGAAACTGTCGCCGGCGCCCGTGGTATCGACGACCTCGACTGTCTCGGCTTCTACGGTAAAGCTTCTGACGCCATCGGAGGCGGAGGCACCGCGAGACCCCCTCGTCACCACCGCGAGTTTTGCACCGTCATGCAGAATGCGCATCAAAAGCTCCGCAGCGGCTGCGTCATCTTCGCCTGCCGAGGCGAAGGCAATCGTGAGACCTTCGACACCCAGATGGACGGGATCGGCATTGACGGAGATATCCTGCGAAACGCTCAATCCCTGGGCCACGAGGCGTCTTCGCAATTCACCCTCATCATCCATCCAGCCGATATGGACGTGATCCATGCCCTCAAGAGCGGTGAGATCCGCGGCAGAGGGGCGATAGCCGGCGCAGACGCCGAAATCCTCGTAGACGAAGACGCGCTCGCCGGATGGCAAGACGTCGATATCGGTGTAGGCCGTCGTTCCGGGCTTCTGCTGCATGGAGCTGACATCGACGCCGCGTTCTGCCAGCGCTTCAATCGTTCTTGTCCCGTCCGGATCAAGGCCGACTGCGCCGAAATAGTGTGACGCCTCGCCGAGAAGAGCCAGCTGCACGGCGACATTGACGGCATTGCCGCCGATCAACGACATGCCCGACGGTCGGAAGCGATCAATGCAATTGTCGCCGACAACAGCGAATCGAGGTTTGCTCATGCTCTATCCATAGACGGGCCAGCGGGCCTTGCAAGGCAAGGGCAGGACCCGTGCGCCATTCCGGCTCCCTGCTCAGTAGGCGACCCGCTTGTAGTAGCGGCGCGTGGTAAGCGGATGGTTGCGCAGCACTTCCAGATGCGCGCTGATGCGCTCAAGGACGGTGGCCAGCAGGACCGGGGAGATCAGTGCCCGGACAGGCTTCGAGATGCCGGGAAGTTCAAATGCGGCCGTGTCGAGGACGAGCAGCTTGTCGGTGTAGGTCGGCGCAAAGCTCTCGATCCGCTCGGCAAGCGGCCGCAAGGCGTCCTCACCCTTGAACAGGATAAGGCTCACATCCTTGTCCACCAGTTCCAACGTCCCATGGAAGAAGTCGGAGGCATGAACGGGCCGGGTCCGGATCCACTGCATCTCTTCAAGGATGCACATGCCGTAATAAAAGGCCTGCGGCCATACATTTCCGGCACCTGAGATGATGTGATAGTCGGAGGCGGCAAGCTTGCGGGCAAAGTCCTGAGCCTTCGGCTCATAGGCCCGCTTGACCTCGAGCAGTAGGGCCGGAAGTCGGTCCAGTTCTGCGGCAATCTCATCATAGTTGGCGATCTCGTTGCGATGACGCAGGATCGAAAGCGCGATGAACAGCGATTGCAGGTAGAAGGATTCGCAGGACGTGTCGTCCTCGGCAAAATTGACGAAGACGTGATCACCGCCCTGGCCGAGCGGCGTATCGGCATGACCGACCAGCGTGATCACCGTTGCACCGATCTCCTTCAGTCTGGCTAGAAGAGCGACACTTTCCTTGGTCGTGCCCGAAAGCGACGGCATCACGACGATCGACTTTCCCGTCAGATGGGCCGAACCGGTGAGGATAAGCTCGGCCGGCATGTCGATGAATGCGGGGAAACGGGAGCGATGCTGCAGGAGCTGAGCTGCCGGTTGCATGAGGATGGCAGCGCCGCCGGTGCCGAGGAAGAAGATGTTCTCGGCACCTGATGCCAGACATTGGCCGACCACTGCATCGAGGCGCTGGCGCAGTGCAACGGCTCCACCCTGGATCTTCAGAAAGCGGTCTTCGTCAAAATTCAGCATGCTCGATCTCCAGTCTCGGGGCGTCAGAAGGCCCATCTGCAATGTTGTAAGACAACTGACATCTTTGATCCTTCTCGTCAAGCGCTGAGGCCGGTCGCTGGCAGGGTGTTTGACCAAGAAGAGTGGGGTCGGGGCCATGTCGAGGACCGCTTGACCTTGCAGTCTTTGTCAGACAAGAACAGGCAGACGAAACACAGAGGCTGCCTTGGACGAACCAATCCGCGATACCAGAACACTGGTCATCCAGTTGCGCGACCGGATCGCCGAACTCATCCGCGAGGAGGGTCTGCATCCTGGTGACAAGCTGCCGACGGAAGCGCAATTGACCCAGCGTTTCCGGATATCTCGCCCGGCGCTGCGCGAGGCGCTGAAGCTCCTGGAACAGGACGATATCATCTATGTCGAACACGGGCGCGGCCGCTTCGTGTCTGCCATGTCCGCTGTCCAGGTGGACAGGCCGATCACCGTCTTTGAAAGTGTCACGGCCATGGCCGGGCATTACGGCTACAAGCCGATCAACAAGGTGTTGTCGATCTCCGAAGAGAGCCCACCGGCCGAGGTCGCGGAAGCCTTGCGTCTGGGCAATGAGGCAAGGGTCATCCGTATAGAGCGGTTGCGCCTGCACGGTGACGAGCCGATCCTCTACTGCATCGACTATGTGCCGCGCACGATCATCCCCGCCAAGCTCTACGACATCGACTGGAGCGGTTCCCTGCTGAACCTGATGGAGCAGTACCGCAATCGCCCGCGCATGTCGGCGGCCAAGGTTTCGGCTGTGCTACTGCCCGATGACGTCGTCCAGCGTCATGACCTCGCGGATTTTGGCCCCGCACTTCTGATTGCGGAAACCTGCTTCAATGCGGCAGGCGAACCGGTGATCTATGCGGTGGATTACCACCGCGGAAGCCATTTCACCTTTAGCCTGGTCCGAAAATAGCCGTGGGTTCTGTCGTGTCGGGAGACTGAAGTCGCCCGCGAGGAACCGCCGCCAAGGGCGGCGGCGGATCTGCTCCGTTCGACTAGCGGACGTTGAAACGACCGAAGCGCTCTTCGATCCTGGACTGCAGGAACTCCAGCCCGATCGACAGGATCCAGTAGATCATCGATGCCGTGATCAGCATCTCGATGTGCCGGAACTCAGTCTGTCCTTGGGTTCGGGCCAGATACATGATCTCCCAGACACCGACGACCGAGACCAGGGACGAATCCTTCAGCATCGCGATGAACTGGTTGCCGGTCGGCGGGATGATCACACGCATCGCCTGCGGCAGGATGACGAGCGCCATGGTCTGGCTGGGGCTTAATCCAAGGGCGGTGGCCCCTTCCGTCTGGCCGCGCGAGATGCTCTCGATACCGGCGCGGAAGATCTCCGTCATATAGGCGCCGTAGCACAGCGAAAGTGCCAGGATGCCGGCGGGTACCGCGCCGATGACATAGCCGACCTGCGGAAGTCCCAGATAGATGATGTAGATCTGCATGAGCAGTGGCAGGCCGCGAAACAGCGAGGTGTAGAAGGTGGCAAGTCCGTAGACCACGCCGTTGCGCGAGAGTTTGGCGATGGCGCCCGCCATGGCGATCACGGTCGCGATGAGGATGGAAATGGCGGAGATGAAGAGTGTCGTCGTCACACCCTGGGTGATCAGGAAACTGATCTTCTTGGCGATGAAGGCGAAAGACAGGTCGAAGGAATGGAAGAACAGCATCAGCAGGATGAAGAGTTCGCACCAGACCGCGATGGTCTGTTGCTTCTTCGTCGGCAGGAGATGCAGGAGGCGCCAGTTAAGCGCAATGGCGAGCGCCAGCAGCACGGACGAAAGGATGCGGCCCGCCGTCTCATTGTCTGCAATGACCTCTGCCGCGACCGGAACATACCTTCCGATCCAGGCGGAACTGATGCCAAGCCCATAGAAGCACGCCGTGGTCACCAGAAGAAGCAGAAGTCCGCCGGCCCGCCTTGATGCCTCGGGATAGGTGAGTATGAGACGACCGATCATGCTCTTGGTCCTTTCAGGCTGCTCGTTCCCGCCACCAGTCCTGCGCCTGGAGCTTCCAATAGGTCAGTTGGGCAACAGCGAGTCCGGCCATCCCGCCCGCCCAGACGAGGCCGAAGGGTGCAAACAGTTTGTAGCGATCGCTTTGGCCGAGAATGCCTTCGGCTACCACTTTGCCTCCGATGGCCGTCGTATTGAGGCCGTGGCCGCCGAACGCGGTGCAGTGCCATACGCCGGGCTGCATTTCGCCGATCTGGGGCATCAGGTGGCGGGCATAAGACATGAGCCCTGACCAGGCGATTTCAGTCCTGAGGCCTGCCAGTTGCGGATAGGTGCCGGTCATCTCGCGGCGCAGTTCCTCGACGATACCGGCGGTCGATGCCGCGCGCGTCGTGATACGGCCACCCCAGAGCAGCCGCTTTCCACCATCGACGAGGCGGTAGTAGTCACCCGCGCGCCTGTTGTCGCCGATACCGTCGCGCGTTGTGATTGCCGAGGCGATCAGGTCCGGGGCCTCCTCGCTGACCATGACATAGGTGGCGATCGGCAGGAAGGCGCGCTTCAGCTGCGCATTCAGCCCATCGGTATAACCGCCGGTCGAGAAGACGACCGTGCGGCCCCGAACCGTACCGTCACTGGTGCGCACCTGTTTTTCTCGCCCGGAGAGATCCGTGGAAACTGCCGGTGAATTCTCATGGATCGTACCCCCAAGCCGCTCGATCTCCATTGCAATCCCACGCAGATAATTCAGCGGATGGATATGGAAGGCCTTGGGGTCCCTGACCGCATGAAAATAGCGCTGCGACTTCAGGACGGCGCGCACGGCCTTCGTGTCGAGATATCGCAGGTCCTGACCATGGGCGCGATTGGCCTCCTCTGCATAGTCCCGCAGGCTTTGTCCGTCATCATACCGCAAGACGCTCGTGACGCCGTCGATCGGATCGGTGCCGGGAATGCCGAGACGTGTGATCGTCTCGCGCACGAACTCAACCCCTTCCTGAGACAGGTGATGCAGGCAATCAGCTGCTTTGGGGCCGCATCGGCTGGCAATCTGCTCATGGCCGGTGGAATAGCCGGCGCTGACAAATCCACCATTGCGACCGGAGGCGCCGAAACCGACAGATTTTGCCTCCAGAACAACCACTTTCTGGCCAGCGCGTGCCAGCTGGAGGGCAGTCGTCAGCCCGGCAAGGCCCGCGCCGATGATGACCGTGTCGCAATCGACCGTGCCGGACAACTGCGGGCGTTCGCGCCGTTCGGCGAGCGTTCTCGCATAATAGGTATCGGGATAGTTCATGGGGCACCGCATGAAGTTGGCCGGGCGTGCGGACGGAGCGTCCGCACGCATTGTCTGGTTCAGTCCGCGCTGTAGTCCTTGCCGTACCACTTGGTGGTCAGCGTCGAGAGCGTGCCGTCCTTCTTCATCTCTTCGATCAGTTCGCCGACCTTTGCGGTCCATTCCGGATCGCCCTTTTCGGCAATGATCACCAAAGGTTCGCTGAATGCACGCTCGCCCTCGATCATCCGCAACGGATATCCGTTCTTGATCGCGTTCATCGCAGTCTGTTCCGGCGCGATGACCGCGTTCAGACGGACACCGTCGCCGAGGCGCAGATCGTCGAACGGCAGCATGGAATCGGCGAAGGTGCGGACTTCACCCGGCTCCAGCTTGTATTCGATTGGCGGCAGTCCCGGCGCATCGATTTCCAGCTTGCGGTTGATGAAGTCTTCCGATGTCGTCGCAGTTTCGACGCCGATTACCTTGCCCTTCAAATCTTCGACGGTCTTGGCCGGGCTGTCCTTGTGCACGACATAGACGTAAGGGCTGTAATAATAGATGCCGGCGAAATCGATGACCTGAGCGCGGGCCTTGGTGGGCGTGACCGAACCAACGCCGAGATCATAGCGCCCCTGCCAGTGACCGCCCGTCAGGGTCGCCCATTCCGGGGTTTCGAAGCTGACCTCGACACCCAGACGTTTGGCGATTTCCCTGGACACGTCGATGTCGAAGCCGACCATCTCGTTGTTGTCGTCGAGATAGCTCTGCGGCGGCCAGCCACTGTTGGTGGCAACCACCATGGCCTTCTTTTCCAGCACGCGGTCGAGCGTGGCACCCGCATGGGCAATGGTGGCGAAGGCGAGCACGGCGGCGCCGGCTGCCAGAGTGGAGATGAACTTTTTCACGACAGTCCTCCTGTTGAACCGCCAGACGGTGCCCCTTGTTATGTAAGATGTCTGACAACATCAGTTGATGGCATTGCTATCGCTGTGTCAATCAGCAGGGTCGTCAGGTCTCATGAAAAAAAATCATGCAATGATGCCATTCCGTAATGAATCCATCACTCCGGCATCTGGTTGTCACATCAAGGCCTGAGATCGGCTGCGGAAACCGCGATTTGCGTGGCAACCGTATTGTCAGATACCTCTGCAGGATGAGGGGCAGTTTGCATCTCTGGTTCGAGGAGTTGTCTGTCCTCCCGAACGCTTCACATGCGGGCCTGGTCGGCGTCGGCAATTCTAACCCGGTTGCGACCGGCATTCTTGGCGGCATAAAGCGCCATATCCGCTTGCCGGAACGCTTCTTCCAAGTCGCCGCCGGTCAACACAGACGCCACTCCGAAGCTTGCGGTTACTTTCAGCCCGTCCGGTAGTCCTGCCATGTTCCAGGTCTCGGCGCGCAGAGCCTCGGCCAGCCCGAGAGCCGTGCGCAGCTCGGTCTGCGGCAAGAATATCGCGAATTCCTCACCGCCTATTCTCCCGACGATGGCGTCGCCAGCAACGCAGGCCCGCAAACGACGTCCGAAGCCCTCGATGACGCGATCCCCGATGGCATGTCCAAAGGTGTCGTTTATGCGCTTGAAATGATCCATGTCGCACAGCACGACGGCGTGGTGTGCATCCGGCGCTCGCTCCAGCAGAACCCTGATGCGGCGATCGAAGCCACGCCTGTTGGCGACACCGGACAGGAGATCGATCTCGGATTCGGTCCTCTGATCCGTCATGATCTCAAGGATCAGGGCCGCAAGCAGGGACAGCCCGATGGCGACCATGAGAACTGCAGTCGAGCTTTGGGAGACGAGCGCATAGTTCGTATGGATATAGTCCTTCGCCTTGTCACCGGAGCCCACCGCAACGGCCAGTCCGGCCTTGGCGATGAAATGCAGCCCGGTGATCAGCAGGAGCATGCCGAGAAAACGATCGACGGTCGTTCGCCGCCGCGATGACAGCACCATAGCCGCACTTGTCAGCACGACGATGGCAAAGGGCGCCTGGTAAAGGAAGGCGTGAGTGGGCGTCCCCCGGCGCAAATCATAAATCAAATATGCCAGAACGAGGCTTGCCGCGGTGAAAACAGCGATCAGCCTGCGATCGAGCCGCCGGCTGTAGAGGTCGCTTATCCCAGTATGCAGCATGACCATGCCGAAGAGCACGCTGGCAAATGCGCCAAGGGCCCAGAGCCGGGGAAGGTTCGCATAGGCTACCAGAAGTTCGCAAACGGCGGAAAGGGAGGCGACGCCAAAGCCTGCAGCGATCCAGAGTGCGGCGCTGCGCGAGCGGCTGCTCCTGGCAACGACGACGAACACGACGCTGAAGGACATGGCGACGAGGAAATTGACCACCAGAAAAAAAGACGCGCCGTTCATTTATCTGTCGCCGAGCGAGCTGAGGCAGAAGCCTAGAGTTCCAACATTCTGTCTGCGTGCTAACCCAAAGGTGTAAACGGTTTGTATTGTAACTGTCTGGAGCAAGGTGATCGCATAACTCAGGCGATGCCTCCAGCGGTGGCCGCGTGTGTTGTGTGTTCCTAGATGCAGTTGTCTTATAAGGAACGAAGATTGGAAGACGAGGCCCTGGATCAGAAGATCGACGCATGGAAGGTGGCATCACTCGTCAAATCTGTTCCATAATATATATTACGTGATTTATCTGTGTGACGGGGTACATTCTATTTCGAAGTGCGACAGCTTCGCCTTCCGACGTTCTCGTCATTTCCAGCGTCCGGAACGGAATTCTCCCCTGCCTCTCGTCATGTCGCTTGACAGAGATGTTATCGATAACATACTGTTCCCCCAACATCGCTTTGGGAGGAGCACATGGAGGACGGACCACTTCTGGCGTTCCAGAACGTTTCGAAGGAATTCGGGGGCACGAAGGCCCTGACGGATGTGTCGATCGATCTCCACAAGGGCGAGATCCTGGCACTTCTGGGCGAAAATGGCGCTGGCAAATCCACATTGATCAAGACGCTGGCCGGGATATACAAGCCTGACGGTGGACAGATTCTGTTTCGTGGCCAGCCCTATAATCACCGCCCACCCAAACCCAATACCCGCCAGTCGGTCGCCTTCATCCACCAGGATCTCGGCTTGATCGAATGGATGACGGTGAGCGAAAATGTCGGTCTCGCCCAGGGCTTTTCCATGCGAAACCGGCTGATCGACTGGGGTGGCACGGAGCGCCGCACCGCTGAAGCCCTGAAGCTCGTCGGATGCGACTTCGATCCCTCGACCCGCGTCCAGGATCTGACCCGCACCGAAAAGTCGCTGGTCGCCATTGCCCGGGCGCTGGCCGTCGAGGCCGATGTGCTGGTGCTGGACGAGCCGACGGCGAGCCTGCCCGCGGATGAAGTCGAACGCCTGTTCACCGCTATCCGCCCGCTGAAGGAACGTGGCGTCGCGATGATCTATGTCTCGCACCGGCTCGATGAGATTTTCCGCATCGCGGACCGTGTCGCCGTGCTGCGCGATGGACGGCTCGTCGGTCAGTCCCGCGTCCAGGACACCAATTCTGACGAACTGATCCGGATGATCGTTGGCCGTAAGGCGGATCAGATGTTTGCCAAAGCCGAAAGCACGCCCGGTGCGCCGCTGGTCACCGTGCGAAACCTTGCGTGCCGAGGTGCTGGTCCCGTCTCGTTCGATCTCCGCCAAGGTGAACTTCTGGGACTGGTTGGCTTGCGTGGTGCCGGCCAGGAACTGGTCGGCCGGGCCCTGTTCGGCGCCGAGCCGTCCGCGGGCCGAGTTGAGATCCATGGTGTTGCCCCGGATCTGACCGACACTGTCTCGGCCGTTCGCTCCGGCATTGGCCTGATCGCCCGCGACCGCACGGAGGAATCCGTCGCGATGGCACTGAACCTGCGGGAAAACACCTTCATCAACCCGAAGGCCTCCGGACGATCGCTGTTCGACTTCATGTCGCACAAGCGCGAGGCCGAACTTGCCCATGCGCTGGGCGAGACGGTAGGGCTTCGCCCCAATGATCAGTCTCTTGCCATTGAGGCCTTGTCGGGTGGCAATCAACAGAAGGTCGTGGTCGGGCGGTGGCTCTCGACCGGCCGTAAGCTGCTGATCGCCGAAGATCCGACAGCCGGCGTCGATGTCGGCGCCAAGGCCGACATCTATCGGCTGATTGCAAAGGCCGTCGAAGAGGGGCTGGCGGTGCTCGTCATCTCGACCGACTTCGAGGAAATCGCCCATATCTGCCATCGCGCCCTTGTCTTTTCCCGTGGACAGATCGTCCGGGAACTGAGCGGTGCCGCCCTTACAACCACGGCCGTCATTGCCGCAGCCTCCGCTTCCGAAGCGGCCTGATCGGGAGATTTGCCCATGAATTCGATCCAATCCACAGCACTTGAGCCGACCAAGGCCGAGATGAAGGGCATGAGCACGACAGACAAGTGGCTGAGGCTCACCCCGGTCTACGGTCTCGTCATCCTGACCGTGCTGCTTATCCTATTCTTCTCGCTGCTTCTGCCGGACACGTTTCCGACGGTCCTCAACCTGCGCTCGATCGTCGCCAACAAGACGATCATCGCGATCCTGTCGCTCGCCGCGATGATCCCCATGGCCGCCGGCCGCATCGACCTCACCATCGGCTATGGCATCGTGCTCTGGCACATTCTGGCGATCAGCCTGCAGACACTTTACGGTTTCCCCTGGCCGGTCGCAGTTATCGTCGTGCTGCTGCTCGGAGCGGCGACCGGTTTCCTGAATGGCGTCCTCGTCGAAGTGGCGAAGATCGACAGCTTCATTGCGACGCTGGGCACGGGCACGGTCATCTATGCGCTGGCGCTGTGGCACACCGGTGGCCGCCAGATGATCGGCGTCCTGCCTGATGGCTTCTACGCGCTGAACGGCACCATGCTGTTCGGCCTGCCGATCACCGGCTTCTATGTGCTGGCACTCGCCATCACCATGTGGATCATCCTCGAATACACGCCGATTGGCCGATACGTCTATGCGATCGGGGCCAATCCGAAGGCGGCGGCCCTCAACGGCATTCCGGTTCGCCGCTTTGTTATCGCCGCCTTCATCGTTTCGGGCACGCTTTCGGCCGTTGCTGGCGTCCTGCTTGCCTCGAAGCTGCGCATCGGCCAGGCCAGCGTCGGCCTTGAATATCTGCTGCCGGCTCTGGTCGGTGCCTTCCTCGGCTCGACCACGATCAAGCCCGGCCGCGTCAATGTATGGGGCACGATGACCGGCGTCATCATCCTGGCCGTCGGCATTGCAGGCATCCAGCAGCTCGGCGGCTCCTTCTTCGTCGAGCCATTGTTCAACGGCGTCACGCTTCTGATTGCCATCGGCATTGCCGGCTATGCCCAGCGCCGCCGCGGGATCGCTCGCGCCGACATGAAGCCGGCCCCTGCCCCCGTCCAGACTGCCAAGCCGGAATAAAAGACAAGTTCAACCAGAGTTTCATTGGGAGGAGACCATCATGAAACGCAGAGACTTCCTGACCACCACAGCCGCAACCGTCATCGCCATTCTGGCAGCCGGTCCGGTGCTTGCCGACGCAATGCCGGACGCCCAGGCCATCGTTGATAAATATGCAAGCAAGGTCGACAAGTGGGACGGCCCGACCACCGGCCCCAAGGCACAAGAGGGCAAGTCGATCGTCGTCGTTGCCGCCGACATGAAGAATGGCGGCATCCTCGGCGTCACCACCGGCATTGAGGAAGCAGCAGCCGCGATCGGCTGGACCGTGACAGTGATTGACAGCGCCGGTTCGATTGATGGCCGGACGGCCGCCTTCGGCCAGGCCATGACCCTGAAGCCAAGCGGGATCGTCATCAACGGCTTCGACGCCGTCGAGCAGAAGCCCGCCATGGAAGCAGCCAAGGCGGCCGGCATCCCGATGGTGTCCTGGCACGCGGCCCCTGCCGTCGGCCCGGTTCCTGAAGTCGGCGTCTTCGCCAATGTCACCACCGACGCGATGGAAGTCTCGAAGTCAGCCGCGAACTGGGCCTATGTCGATGCGGGTGGCAAGCCTGGCGTCATAATCTTCACCGACTCCACCTATGCGATTGCCATCGCCAAGGCCGACCGGATGAAGGAAGAGATCGAAAAGCTCGGCGGCACCGTGCTTGAATATGTCGACACGCCGATCGCCGAGACTTCGCAGCGCATGCCGCAGCTCACCACGACACTTCTGCAAAAGTATGGGGAGAAGTGGACGCATTCGCTCGCCATCAACGACATCTATTTCGACTTCATGGGCCCCTCGCTCGCAGCCGCCGGCATTGCGGGTGACGGTGCGCCGAAGAGCGTGGCCGCCGGTGACGGATCCGAAGGCGCCTATCAGCGCATCCGTGCCAAGCAGTTCCAGGCCGTCACAGTGGCCGAGCCGCTCAACCTGCAGGGTTGGCAGCTGATCGATGAACTGAACCGCGCGCTCGCCGGTGAACAGTGGTCGGGTTACGTCTCGCCACTCCATGTCGTCACCACGGCGAATGTGGAATTCGATGGCGGTCCGAAGAACACCTTTGATCCGGATAATGGCTATCGCGATGCCTACAAGGCGATCTGGGGCAAGTGATCCTTAGGAGCATACGCTAAGTCGAGGCGCGGGCATGTCCCGCGCCTTTTTCAATGAGGGACGCCTTATCACCTCATGCGGGCTCGAATGGTGTTTGTACATCTTATTTGTACGCATCAGGTGGCTGTGATAGTATGTCCTTCCGGACAACATCGGTGAGGTCCCCATGCCCCAGACCAGCTACAAGATCAGCGAAGCGCGCAAGAAATTCGCAGAAGTCCTTGAGCGTGCCAATCAGGGCGAGGAAATCGTCATCATGCGTGGCAATGAGGTCTATGCCCGTATCGGCCCCGCCACCGATAGCGGGAAGCGTCCGTTCGGCCTGCTGCGCAGCCGTGGATTGCCGGACGACCTCTTTGATACTGACGATGCCGAGCAGGCGGCTATTGATGCGGGCGAATGGAACGATGATGACGGCATCTGGCGTGGAAAATCCATGGGCGGAGAGAGCTCGGAATGAAAGTTCTGCTCGACAGCCACGCCGTCTATTGGTGGACGATCGGCAGTGATCGCTTATCCCCCAAGGCCCGGATGCTCATCGAGAACAAGGCAAACTCTGTTCTTGTCAGCGCCGTATCCTTTTATGAACTCGACAACAAAATGCGGCTGAAAAAGCTGGATCTGAAGCCGCAGGAGCTTCGTGCTGCAGTGGCTGCGAGCGGCCTGCAGACGCTTTCCATCAGCGATCTTCATGCCGAATTGGCCGCGGCCTTCGACTGGGATCATCGTGATCCCTGGGACCGCATCTTGGCGGCACAGGCACGGCTTGAGCATTGCGCCTTCGTGTCGATCGATATGGTATTCGATGCGATTCTATCTGAACGCATCTGGTAGGTCGAGATTGCCAAGGCGACATGCTTCGTCCGACGGCTGCGATAACTCTCTCAGAATCAGCGGGTGCTTTCGCGCACGATCAGTTCCGGCTTGATCAGCACGTCGCCTACCTGTTCTTTGCCGTCGAGAATGTCGATCAGCAGCGCGCCGGTGCGGCGACCGATATCGCGGGCCTGGGCATCGATGGTGGTGAGTGTCGGGACGCAGATGCTGCCGATTTCATAAGCGCCGAAACCGCCGATAGCGATCTGCTCGGGAACGGAAATGCCCCGGCGCTGGCACTCGGTCAGTGCACCATAGGCCGACAGGTCGGAAACGCAGATGACAGCTTCCGTATCGGGATATTCGGCAAGCAGCCGCGCCATGGCGTTTGCCCCCTCGCGCATGGAAATCGGCGGAGGCCCGGCCGCAATTAGCCGCGACGTATCAAGCCCATGCGCCTTCATAGCCTCAAGAAAGCCGTGGCGGCGGTCGCTGCCGCGTGTGTCGCGCCCAACATCACCGCCGATGAAGGCGATGCGGCTGTAACCCGCACGGACGAAATGGTCGACCATGTCGCGCACGACGCCGGCATTGGAAAAGCCGACGAAATTCCCGATCGGGTCTGCCGGCACATCCCAGGTCTCGATGACGGGGATATGGGCGTTTTCGAGCAGTTTGCGGGCGCGAGGCGTATGTTTGCCGCCGGTGACGACGATGCCTTGAGGCTTGCGGCGCAGCAGCTGCTCGATCAGCCGTTCCTCTTCCGCCATGTCGTAATTTGTATAGCCGAGCAGGATCTGCATGTTGCGTGCGGCGAGCGTCTCGGAAAGACCGCCAACGGTATCGGCAAAGTTGGCATTGTTCAGCGAAGGAATGGTGACGGCGACGAAATCGGTCTTTTGCGAGCGCAGGTTCGAGGCCGTGGAATCGAAAACATAGCCCAGATCCTCAGCCGCCTGCAGGATGGCTTCGCGCGTTTCCTTGCTGATCAGGCTGTCGGTCTTGAAGGCGCGCGAGACCGTCATGGGGGACACACCGGTCACCCGCGCAATATCCGCCATCGTCGGTGGTTTGCGAATCTGGCTCATATCCGCCCTTTGTTATCGATATCAGGGCACTACAGCGTGTTTGCCTCACCAATGCAAGACGGGTGACCATGTCATCCCCATGCGGCCATTGTTGGGGCGCATGGGGACGCAGATTTCAGAGTGAAAACTCGTTGGCGAGCGTCACGTGGTGATGGATGCGCCCGTCGAAGAAGCGGGACAGCACGCTTTCGGTCGCAGCCCGCGCCTGTGTGCGCACCGGGCTTGCAAGGGCTGCGTCGACGGCGGCCAGATCCGGATAGTTGATCGCAAGGATCATCGGATATTCCGGGGCGCCATCGTCACGGGCTTCGGCAAAGGAGACGCGGACATCGATTGCGCCTGGAAATTCCTTCCAGCGCGGCAGGATCTCCGCCATCACGGCGGCCCGGAAGGCCTCTGTCTGGCCGGGTTTGATGGTTCCTTCGAACAGGGCGTAACGTGTGATCATGGCTCCAACTTGCTCCTCGCTCCCTTGAAATATTCCATCAGTGCCGCCTGGTCCTCGCCGCCAAGGCCGGCGGCCGTCAGCATGCGGTGGACCTCGGCGCAGACGGCCGTCAGCGGCATGGCCGTATTCGTGCGGCGCGCCAGGTCCTGGGCGCCGTTCAGATCCTTGACCATGTTGTCGATGCGGCCAGTGCGGCGGTAATCGCGGGCGACGTAACGCGGCATATATTCCTGCAGGATGGCGCTGTCGGCGCGCCCGCCCCTCAGCGCCTGCGGGATCTTGGCGGCATCGACGCCGGCATCGAGCGCAAGCTGTGTGGCTTCTGCGACGGCGAGGAAGTTCAGCCCGCACAGAACCTGGTTGATCAGCTTGGTCGTCTGGCCGGCACCGACGGGTCCCATATGGGTGTAATTGCTGGCGACATGTTTCAGCACGACATGGGCATCGGCGACGTCCTTCTCGCTGCCGCCGGCCATCAGGGTGAGTTCGCCGGTGAGCGCCTTGGGCGCACCGCCGGAAAGCGGGCTGTCGACCCATCTGAGACCACGCTCCGCCGCGTCCGCCGCAATTTCCTTGGTCGCCTCAGGGTCGATCGAGGACATGTCGATGATGAGCGTGCCGGGCCGTGCGCCGTCGGCAACGCCGCCCTTGCCGAGCACGGCGGCCCTCACGATTTTCGGGGCGTTGAGGCTGAGAATGACATAGTCGGAGACGGCGGCTGCCTCTGCTGCCGAGGCTGCGGATGTTGCACCGAGCGCAGTAAGCGCTGCGACCTTCTCCGGATCGAGGTCGAAGACGACAAGGGCACTACCGGTCTTGACCAGCCGCGTACCGATTGCGCCGCCCATGGCGCCAGCCCCGATCAGGGCGATCTTGAGGGTCATGTCCTGTCCTCCAACAATTGCGTCATGGTCTTGGCCACGAGATCGAGCAGCGGCGTTGAGATATCAAGCGTGATCGCGTCTTCGTCGGTGCCTGGCGGTTCAAGTGCTGCAAACTGGCTGTCGAGCAGTGATGTCGGCATGAAATGCCCCGGCCGTTTCGCCATGCGCTCCGCGATCAGCGTTCGACTGCCGGCACAATGGATGAAGGTCACCGGCGCACCGGACGTCTTCCGGATGAGGTCGCGGTAAGTGCGTCTCAGCGCCGAACAGCCGACCAGGATCGTGCCGGGATGTCCGGCCAGCGTCTCGCCGATTTTTGTCAGCCAGGGCCAGCGATCATCATCGGTCAGCGCAATGCCAGCGGTCATCCGGGCGATGTTTTCGGCCGAATGCAGATCGTCACCGTCGATGTAGGGCGCCCCCATGGCGGAGCCGAGGGCGGCACCCACAGAGGACTTGCCGCTTCCGGCGACGCCCATGACGACGAATTTGCGGTTCCTCACCATCTCACAGCGAGACCGTGATGCCGCCGTCGACATAAAGGATATGGCCGTTGACGAAGGAGGAGGCATCGGACGACAGGAAGATGCAGGCGCCGACCAGTTCCTCGACCTTGCCCCAGCGACCGGCCGGCGTGCGCTTTTGCAGCCAGGCAGAAAACTCCGGATCACCAACGAGGGCGGCATTCAGCGGCGTGTCGAAATAGCCCGGCGCAATCGCATTGCATTGCAGTCCGTATTTCGCCCAGTCGGTCGCCATGCCCTTGGTCAGGTTGCCGACGGCACCCTTTGTCGCCGTATAGGGCGCGATCGAGGGCCGTGCGAGCGCGGTCTGGACGCTGGCGATATTGATGATCTTGCCGCGACCGCGCTGGATCATGTGGCGGGCAGCCGCCTGGCCGACATTGAAGACGCTGGAGATATTGGTTTTCAGCAGACGTTCGAAGGCGTCCTCGGGAAACTCTTCCAGCGGCCCGCGATGCTGCATGCCGGCATTGTTGACGAGGATGTCGATCGCGCCGTGTTCGGCCTCAAACCCGTCGATTGCGCTGCGCGCGGCCGCATGATCGGTCACATCGAAAGTCAGGATCTGGACAGGATTTGCAAATTGCGAGGCGGCCTCGGCAAGCTTTGCTGGATCGCGACCATTGAGCACGATCTCAGCGCCCGCATCGGAGAGGCCCTTGGCAAGGGCGAGGCCGATGCCTTGTGATGAGCCGGTGACCAGCGCACGACGACCGTCCAGATCGAAAAGTTTGAGCGACATGGTTTCCTCCATATTTTGTCTCGACAAGCACCTCAGACCGCGTTTATGTTATCGATAACATAAACTGTCAAGCCATTTCCCCGGGAGGAGCCGACATTGACGAAACCCAGTATTCTGCAGATAGGTCCCTACCCGCAATGGGACGAGGAGCCGCTCAACGCTGCCTTTGCCGTGCATCGCTATTTCGCGGCCGAAGATAAGGCTGGTCTTCTCTCCAAGGTCGGACCTGAGATCCGGGGCATTGCGACGCGCGGCGAACTCGGCGCGAACAGGGCGATGATCGAAGCCTGCCCCCATCTCGAAATCATTTCCGTCTATGGCGTCGGCTACGATGCGGTCGATCTTGCCGCCTGCCGCGAGCGCGGTATCCGCGTCACCAACACGCCTGACGTCCTGACCAATGACGTGGCTGATCTCGGCGTCGCCATGATGCTCTGCCATTCGCGTGGCATGATTGGCGCCGAAACCTGGGTGAAGGACGGCAGCTGGGCGTCGAAGGGTCTCTATCCGCTGAAACGCCGGGTCTGGGGCCGCCGCGCCGGCGTACTCGGGCTTGGCCGCATCGGTTTCGAGGTGGCGAAGCGCCTGAAGGGCTTCGACATGGAGATCGCCTATAGCGACACCGGGCCGAAGTCGTTTGCCGAGGGCATGGAATTCATTGCCGATCCGGTGAAGCTTGCCGAACGCTCCGACTTCCTCTTCGTCACGCTCGCGGCTTCTGCCGACACGCGTCACATCGTCGGCCGCGAGGTCATTGCAGCGCTTGGGGCCGAGGGCATGCTGATCAACATTTCCCGCGCTTCGAATATCGATGAGGAGGCCCTGCTCGACGCCCTGGAAAGCGGTGTGCTGGGGTCGGCCGCGCTCGATGTCTTCGAAGGTGAACCGAAGCTCAACCCGCGCTTCCTCAAGCTCGACAATGTGCTGGTGCAGCCGCACCACGCCTCCGGCACGATCGAGACCCGTCAGGCGATGGGCAAGCTTGTGCGCGATAACCTGACCGCCCATTTCGCCGGCAATCCCCTGCCGACGCCTGTCTTGTAAGGAGACATCCGATGAAAGCCATCGTCGCCCATGCGGCCAAGGACGTTCGCATCGAGGAAACACCTGAAGTCGCCCCAGCCCCCGGAGAAGTGCGTTTACGGCTCGCCACCGGCGGGATCTGTGGCAGTGACCTGCATTACTACAATCATGGCGGCTTCGGTGCTGTCCGCCTGAAGGAGCCAATGATTCTTGGCCACGAAGTGTCCGCTATCGTCGAAGAGCTTGGCGCGGGAGTCACGGGGCTTGAGGTCGGGCAGCTGGTTGCGGTCTCCCCATCCCGCCCCTGCCGCAGTTGCCGCTACTGCCAGGAGGGCCTGCACAATCAGTGCCTCAACATGCGCTTTTACGGCAGCGCCATGCCCTTCCCGCATATCCAGGGCGCGTTTCGCGAGAGCCTCGTCGCCGATGCCATTCAGTGCGTACCCGCCGATGGGCTTTCGGCCGGCGAAGCGGCCATGGCCGAACCGCTGGCAGTGACGCTGCATGCGACGCGCCGTGCCGGCGAGATGCTGGGCAAACGCGTGCTCGTCACGGGCTGCGGTCCGATCGGCGTCTTGTCGATCCTGTCCGCAAGACGGGCGGGCGCTAAGGAAATCGTCGCCACCGATCTTTCCGATTTCACGCTCACCATGGCGAAGGCCGCCGGCGCCGACCGGGTGATCAATACCAGAGACGAACCGGAAGCCCTGGCCGCCTATTCGGCCGACAAGGGCACGTTCGATGTGCTCTATGAATGCTCAGGGGCGGCCGCAGCACTTGCCGGCGGCATTGCGGCGCTCCGCCCGCGCGGCGTCATCGTCCAGCTCGGTCTCGGCGGTGACATGAGCCTGCCAATGATGGCGATCACGGCGAAGGAACTGGAGCTGCGCGGCTCCTTCCGCTTCCACGAGGAGTTTGCCACAGGCGTCGAGCTGATGCGCAAGGGCCTGATCGATGTGAAGCCGCTGATCACCCATACCGTGCCGCTGTCCGAGGCCATCTCGGCCTTCGAGATCGCCTCGGATCGCAGCAGGGCGATGAAGGCGCAGATCACCTTTTCGGCGGCGTGATCAAGGGCTGATAACACTCGAGGCGGCGGAACCTGGTTGTTCCGTCGCCTCGAGACATTCAGTTTATCGAGTTCAGACGGCTTCCGCGTCGATCGCTGCCAGAGCCGCCTGAGCGACCACCTCGTCCTGCTCGCCCGAGCCGGAACCGACGCCGATGGCGCCAACGAGAACACCCTTGATACGGATCGGAAGTCCGCCTTTCAGGCCCGTCACCGCCCCCTGTGTCGCGCCAGCCAGAAGCAGGCGGGCATGCTCGGGGATGCTGGCGCTCGGGCCGTTGATGGAGGCGGACGTGCGCGCCTTGGCCAGCGCACTTTTCAGCGACAGGAAGCGCGAACCGGTCATCCGGAACGAGCTTAGGACCACCCCGCTCGGATCGACGATGACGATGCATTGCGGCTGACCCATGCCGGATGCGGCCTCGATCGCGGCGTTCAGCATGGCGAGGACGCCGGAATCTGTCAGGCGGGCGCTTTCCTGTGTGAAGCTCATTGGGTGTCTCCTGCTTGCGACGAAACTGCTTTATGTTATCGATATCAGACCATGTACGCATGCGGGAGGCAATCGCAATGGCATTCTTCGAGGTCGTCGATCCGATCTTTTCCACCTATGTGCTCGGCAATGCGCCGGTCAAGGAAATCGCGACCGGCTTCGACTGGGTCGAAGGTCCCGTCTGGTTCGGTGACCTGAATTGCCTCGTCTTTTCCGACATCCCGAACAACCGCATGTATCGCTGGATTCCCGACGTTGGCACAAGTTTGTTCCGCTCACCTTCCAATTTTTCCAATGGCAACACCCGTGACCGGCATGGCCGGCTGATCACCTGCGAACATGGCGGGCGACGGGTGACGCGCACGGAGATCGACGGGTCGATCACGGTGATCGCGGACAGTTTTGAAGGCAAGCGGCTGAACTCGCCCAACGACGTGATCGTCGCCTCTGATGGGGCGATCTGGTTCTCCGATCCCCATTACGGCATCTCGATGGATTACGAGGGGACGAAATCCGAGCAGGAACTGCCCTGCAATGTCTATCGCGTTGATCCCGATGGCTCGATGAAGGCTATCTTGACCGACTTCAACGGCCCGAACGGGCTTTGCTTCAGCCCCGACGAAAAGCGGCTTTACGTCGCCGATACCGGTCGCATCTTCACCCAGGATGCACGACACATCCGCGCATTTGATGTCGGTTCCGGCTGGTCGCTGTCAGGTGGCGACGTGTTTCACGCCATCGCACCCGGCTGCGCCGACGGCATGCGCGTCGATCAGGACGGCAATCTCTGGTCCTCGGCCGGCGATGGCGTGCATTGCATCGCCCCCGATGGTCGGCTGCTCGGCAAGATCCTCGTGCCGCAGACGGTCTCGAATGTCTGCTTCGGCGGACGGCACAAACATGTGCTGTTCATCACCGCCTCGACCAGCGTCTATTCCGTCGCGCTGAACCGCCGCGGCTGCTGAGTGGTTGCCACGGCGAGAAGCCCTCCCCTCGCCGCTCTTTGCGGGATCAACTGCGAATGGTGAACTGGACCCGATCGGCCGGAAAGCGTGTAATCGCATATTGAATCGGCCGGCCCGCCGTGTCGGTGTTCAGGGCGCGCGTGACGAGCACGATGGCGCCGGGCGTCAGTTCAAGGCTCGCCACGTCATCCGGTTCGGCATGCACGGCCGAGATTTCCGTGAAATCGCGTAAATAATCGTCGATCCCGAATCGGGCGAGTGCCTTTGTGATTGAGCCGGTTTCGGCGAATGCTTCATCGATGCCGACAAAACGATCGGCGGGAAACCACATGGTCGAGCGCGAGACGGCGCGGCCGTCCGCCCGTCGCACGCCGTCGAGCCGTAGCACGATGTCACCGGGATCTAGCCCCAGACGTTTTTGCACCTCCACAGACGCGGCCTCCGTCTGTGACGCGAGTAGCACGCCCTTCAAATCACGGGCCTGATCGCCGATACCCTCGGTGAAGCGCGTCCTGCGCCCGATCGGGAAATCGAATTTGTCGCGTCGCTCGATCATCGTGCCTCGCCCCTGCGATGCCTTGACGATCCCCTCTTGCGCCAACGCCGCGAGAGCCGCCCGCACCGTGTGCCTGTTGACCCCGAATTCCTGCGCCAGCGCCGTTTCGGCCGGCAGCATGTCGGTCGCGTCATAGAGGCCAGCTGCGATATTGGCCCTGATGCGGTCGGAGATCTGCCGCCAGAGCGATACCCCCTTCTGTTTCTGAATCATGCTTTTTTGCCCGCCCCTGTCACACCCTTGTCACGCCCTGACACTAATCATACAGTAACTTGTATGGTTGTCTATATTAATAGACATTATGAGGATTGTCGATGGACAGAGCTCTGCAGACTGAAAAAGCCGAGATGCCGGCCCGCAAGCGGATCGTCGATCTGCTCGCCCGCGCCACAAGGCTAGAACTCGAGGCGGCACTCGCCGGCCTCGGTGATATCCCCGATCATGCCGTCTTGCGCGGTCCCGAAACGGGCCTCGTCATGATCCGTGGTCGGATCGGCGGTGGTGGTGCACCCTTCAATCTCGGTGAAGCTACGATGAGCCGGGCCAGCATTCGCCTGACTGACGGTCGGGTCGGTCATGGTTATCGCCTCGGCACCGATCGCAAGGCGGCAGTGATCGCAGCACAGATCGATGCGCTGGCGCAGGATGCGTCCGCGCTTGCCGCACTCGAGGCAGGGCTCTTCTCCGACATCACTGAGCGCCTCGAAGACGAGGCACGCCAGACGCGCGAAGAGACGGCCGCCACGAAGGTGGATTTCTTCACCATGGTCAGGGGAGAAGACTGATGACCCAGACGACTGAAAGCCTGGTCGGCGGCTTTGCCGATGCCGTCTTCGACGCCCAGACGGTGTTCCGCGCCATGATGGACGCCATGGCGCGTCCGGGCACCATCGGCTCTGTTCTTCCGCGTGTCGCGCCCCCTGCCCCGCTGAATGCGGCGGCCGGCGCGCTGCTCCTGACGCTGTGCGATCACGATACACCGGTCTGGTTGAGCTCGACGCTGTCGAAGTCGGCCTTGCCCGGCTGGATCGCCTTCCACACCGGCGCACCCCTTACGCCTGAAAAGACGGAAGCGAAATTCGCTTTTGTCGAGGCAGGCTGCCAGCCACCGTCGCTCGCCCACTTTGCATTGGGTAGCCAGGACTATCCCGACCGTTCGACGACATTGATCCTTGAGGTACAGAGTCTTGAAGGCGGTCCTCGTCTCGAACTGCGCGGCCCCGGCATTCGTGAGACGGAGACGATCGCGCCGAAGGGCCTGTCGGAGACTTTCCTGCGTCAGTGGACAGACAATCGTGCCCAGTTCCCGCGCGGCGTCGATGTCGTTTTGACCTGCGGTCGCCAGTTCGTAGCACTTCCGCGCACCACCAAGATCCGCCATCTGGAGGGCTGAGCCATGTATGTTGCCGTCAAGGGTGGCGAAAAGGCCATCGCCAACGCCCATCGCCTGCTCGCCGATCGTCGTCGCGGCGATCGCAATCTGCCCTCCGTCACCATCGACCAGATCGTCGCCCAGCTCGGCCTCTCGGTCGACCGGGTCATGGCCGAGGCCTCGCTTTATGACGTGAAACTCGCGGCGCTCTCGCTCAAGCAGGCGCGCGGCGACATGATCGAGGCGATCTTTCTGCTGCGCGCCTATCGCACGACCCTTCCCCGTTTCGGCACGTCGCTGCCGGTCGAGACAGGATCCATGCGGGTCGAGCGGCGCGTGTCCGCCACCTACAAGGATCTCCCCGGCGGCCAGCTGCTCGGGCCGACCTTCGACTATACCCACCGCCTGCTCGATCCGACGCTCCTGGAGGATGACGAGATTGTTGGTCCGGAATTGCGTGAAGATGACCACGAGCCCGTCATGCGGGTCTCCGACATCCTCGACGGTGAAGGCCTGATCGAGCCGGATGGCGAGATGCCGGAAGACCACCTGGCTGGTGACATTACCCGCGAGCCAATGGAGTTTCCAATGCCGCGTGACCTGCGCCTGCAGTCGCTTGCCCGCGGTGACGAAGGTTTTCTGCTGGCGCTCGCCTATTCCACCCAGCGTGGCTATGGCCGCAGCCATCCCTTTGTCGGCGAAATCCGCATGGGCCTGGTCGAGGTAGAATTCGATGTGCCGGAACTCGGCTTTGCCGTATCGCTTGGCGAGATCCGGGTGACCGAATGCCAGATGGTCAACCAGTTCAAGGGTTCGGCCAAGGCGCCGCCGCAGTTTACGCGAGGATATGGTCTGGTCTTCGGCCAGAGTGAGCGCAAGGCCATGTCCATGTCGCTGGTCGACCGGGCGCTCAGGACGGAAGAGTTCGGCGAGGATGTCGTCGCGCCCGCCCAGGACGAGGAGTTCGTCATTTCCCATTGCGACAACGTCCAGGCGACCGGCTTCGTCGAGCACCTGAAGCTGCCGCACTACGTCGACTTCCAGGCTGAGCTCGATCTCGTCCGCCGCATGCGGGCGAAGCACGAGGCGAGCCGCATTGAACAAACCGATCTGAAGGAGGCCGCAGAATGAACGCGCCGGCTACCGAAACAACAGAACTCGCCACCTACAACTTCGCCTATCTGGACGAGCAGACGAAACGCATGATCCGCCGCGCGATCCTCAAAGCGATCGCCATTCCCGGATACCAGGTGCCGTTTGCCAGCCGCGAGATGCCTATGCCCTATGGCTGGGGCACCGGCGGTGTGCAGGTCACTGCCTCGATCATCGGTCCTGAGGACACGCTGAAGGTCATCGACCAGGGCGCCGACGACACGACCAATGCCGTCTCCATCCGCGCCTTCTTCCAGAAGGTCGCCGAGGTCGCCGTGACCACGAAGACCAGCGATGCCACCATCATCCAGACGCGTCACCGAATCCCCGAGGAGAAGCTCAGGGAAGGCCAGGTCCTGGTCTACCAGGTGCCGATCCCGGAACCCTTGCGCTTTCTCGAGCCGCGCGAGACCGAAACGCGCAAGATGCATGCGCTCGAAGAATACGGCCTCATGCATGTGAAGCTCTACGAGGACATCGCCAAACACGGCCGCATCGCCACGACCTATGCCTATCCGGTGAAGGTCGAGGGCCGCTATGTAATGGACCCCTCCCCGACCCCGAAGTTCGACAATCCGAAGATGCACATGTCGGAAGCTCTCCAGCTCTTCGGCGCCGGGCGCGAAAAGCGCATCTATGCCGTGCCACCCTTCACCGATGTCGTCAGCCTCGACTTCGAGGATCATCCCTTCGAGATCCAGAGTTTCGACAAGCCCTGTGCGCTCTGCGGTGCCCACAATGTCTATCTCGACGAAGTGGTGCTCGACGACAAAGGGGGGCGGATGTTCGTCTGCTCCGACACCGACCACTGTGAAACCCGTCAGGCCGACGGCCATGTCGGCGAAATGCTTGCCCAGAAAAAGGAGGCTGCCGAATGAGCGACCAACCGCTTCTCAAGGTTCGCAACCTCTCGAAATTCTACGGCAACCGCATCGGCTGCACGGAGGTCTCCTTCGACCTCTGGCCCGGCGAAGTTCTCGCCATCGTCGGCGAAAGCGGTTCGGGCAAGACGACGCTGCTCAACTGCCTGTCGACCCGGTTGATGCCGACCACCGGCAGCGTCGACTACCGTATGCGCGACGGCCAGTACCGTGAACTCTACCATATGAGCGAGGCCGAGCGCCGCTTCCTGATGCGCACCGACTGGGGCTTCGTGCACCAGAATCCGGCCGATGGCTTGCGCATGACGGTGTCGGCAGGCGCCAATGTCGGCGAACGCCTGATGGCGGTCGGCGACCGGCATTATGGTCGCATCCGCCAGACCGCAACGGAATGGCTGGAACGCGTCGAGATCGGTGTCGACCGTATCGACGACCAGCCGCGTGCCTTTTCCGGCGGCATGCGCCAGCGCCTGCAGATCGCCCGCAACCTCGTAACCGGCCCCCGCCTCGTCTTCATGGACGAGCCGACCGGCGGTCTGGATGTCTCGGTCCAGGCGCGCCTGCTTGATCTCGTGCGCGGCCTCGTCAACGATCTTGGCCTCTCGGCCATCGTCGTCACCCACGACCTCGCGGTCGCCCGGCTTCTGTCACATCGGATGATGGTGATGAAGGACGGCCATGTCATCGAACACGGCCTGACCGACCGCGTGCTGGATGATCCCCGCGAACCCTATACCCAGCTGCTCGTATCCTCGATCCTGCAGGTCTGACGGAGAAAATCATGGCAACGCCCCTCATCGTCTCCGAAGTCTCCAAGAGCTTCACCATGCATCTGCGCGGCGGGCTTCGCCTGCCTGTGGTCTCCAATGTCTCGTTTTCGGTCGCATCGGGTGAATGCGTCGTGCTCGGCGGTCCCTCGGGCATTGGCAAGAGCTCGATCCTGAAGATGCTTTACGGCAACTACGCCGTCGATAGCGGCCAGATCCTGATCAACAAAGACGACCGCATCGTCGATATCGCCAGTGCAGATCCACGCGCCGTGCTCGATGTCCGCCGTTCGGCGCTGGGTTATGTCAGCCAGTTCCTGCGCACCGTTCCGCGTGTCTCGACCCTCGATGTCGTTGCCGAACCCCTTGTCGCGCGTGGGGTTTCTGTGGAAGACGCCCGCGAGCGGGCAGCTGAACTTCTCAGCAAGCTGAACCTGCCGCGTGATCTCTGGCAGTTGCCGCCCTCCACTTTCTCCGGTGGTGAACAGCAGCGCGTCAACATCGCCCGCGGCTTCATCACGGATCATGCCATCCTTCTCTTGGACGAGCCGACCGCTTCGCTCGATGCGGCCAACCGTGCCGTGGTCGTCGAGATGATCCGCTCCAAGAAAAAGGAAGGTGTTGCTCTCCTCGGCATCTTCCACGACGAGGAAGTGCGTGAGGCCGTTGCCGACCGCATCCTCGACGTGACGCGGTTTTCCCCGAGACAGGTCGCAGCATGACCAAGAAGCTCGGCCTTGAACCCTTGATCCACGAGACGGCGCGTGTCGTCAACTCGACGCTCGGTCGTTATACGGAAGTCGCCGACCGGTGCCGCCTCGACGAGGCTGAACTGGGCGATTACTCCTACATCATGCAGGATGGTGCCGTCTGGTGTGCAACGATCGGCAAATTTGCCAATATCGCAGCCTCCGTGCGCATCAATGCCACCAATCATCCGACCTGGCGGCCGACGCTGCATCACTTCACCTATCGTGCAGCCGACTACTTCGATGGGGCTGAGAACGATCATGACTTCTTCACCTGGCGGCGCGAAAACCGCGTGACGATCGGCCATGATGTGTGGATCGGTCATGGGTCGACCGTTCTGCCCGGTGTGACGGTGGGTGATGGAGTGGTCATCGGCGCCGGTGCCGTCGTCGCGAAAGATGTCGCCCCCTACATGATCGTCGGCGGAGTGCCGGCAAAGCTCATCCGCGAACGCTTTCCCAAGCACGTGGCCGAGCGCATGCAGGCGCTCGCCTGGTGGGACTGGGACCATGACCGGCTCTTTGCCGCTCTGGAGGATTTTCGGCACCTCGATGCCGAGCAGTTTCTCGCGAAATATGCTTGATAGCGCATGTATTTCAATCAGTTGCATAGTTTAATAAATCCTACACAATTCTGACATTCGCGCTTCACGATGAGCCGCTAGTGGATAACCAGCACCGCAATGAGTGACGGCGAAGGACCTGCAATGAATTTTCGGTTGGACAACCTCACCCGCCAGTTCGGTAACAACAAGGCCGTCGATTCCGTCAGCATCGAAATCCCCGCCGGCCAGATGGTTGGCGTGATCGGCCGATCGGGCGCCGGCAAGTCTACTCTGCTGCGCATGATCAACCGTCTCGTCGATCCGACGTCGGGTTCAATCCGTTTCGGCGACGTCGAGATCTCCACGCTACGGGGTGTTGCTCTTCGCAACTGGCAGCGCGACTGCGCCATGATCTTCCAGCAGTTCAACCTGGTTCCGCGTCTTGACGTGCTGACCAATGTCCTGCTCGGCCGTCTCAATCATCGCTCGACGGCGCTGTCCATGCTCAACATCTTCTCCCGCGAAGAGCGCCTGATGGCGATCGCTGCCCTGGAGCGTCTCGGTATCGAGCAGACGGCACTTCAGGCTGCCGGCACGCTGTCCGGTGGCCAGCAGCAGCGCGTCGCGATCGCCCGTGCGCTCATGCAGTCGCCAAAAATGGTGCTGGCCGACGAGCCGATCGCCTCGCTCGATCCGCTCAATGCGAAGATCGTCATGGATGCGCTGCGCGACATCAACGAGCGCGAAGGCATCACGGTCGTTACAAATCTCCATACGCTCGACACGGCACGCAATTACTGCGAACGCATCATCGGCATGGCGCGGGGCCGGGTCGTGTTCGACGGATCGCCATCCGAGCTGACCGCTGACGCAGTGCACGAAATCTATGGTGCCGATAGCCATGGCGCCGGTATCGACGAGAGCATGACGTCGACCAGCATCAATGTTGCGCATCAGGACAATGAAATCGCGCGCAAGATCCCATCCCCTGGCCTTCGCCCTCTGGCAGCTGCCGAGGCCTGAGCCACGAAGATCGCTAAGCCCCGCGTTACGGGCGAGCATTCCCGACAGTACCCATCGTTCCCATGAAACAGGAGATAAGCTCATGTTGAAGAAGACCCTGCTTGCCGCTGTGGCTCTCGGCGCTCTCGCCGGTGCCGCCCATGCCGAAGACCTCAAGGAATTCCGTATCGGCATCCTCGGCGGTGAAAACGAAGCCGACCGCCTGCGCAACTTCCAGTGCATGACCGAAAAACTGCCGTCTGTTCTGGGCGTCGAAAAGGTCTCGCTCTTCCCGGCCGCCGATTATGACGGCGTCGTCCAGGGCCTGCTCGGCGGTACGCTCGATTATGCCGAACTCGGCGCCTCTGCCTTCGCCAAGGTCTACCTCGCCAAGGCCGACGCAGTAGAGCCGATCCTGACCACGGTCCAGACCGATGGTTCCAGCGGCTACTACTCCATCATGGTCGCCCGCAAGGATTCGGGCATCACCAAGATTGAAGACATCAAGGGCAAGAAGCTCGGCTATGCCGATCCGGACTCCACCTCCGGTTATCTCGTCCCGCTCGTCACCCTTCCGGAAGCCCTCGGCGCCCCGGTTGATCAGGTCGTTGGCTCCACCGGCTTCGGCGGCGGTCACGAAAACCTCGTTCTGGAAGTCGTCAAGGGCACCTTCGACGTCGGCACCACCTGGGGTTCGGGTGTTGGCGACTTCAAGGATGGCTACACCTCCGGCAATCTGAAGAAGATGGTCGACAAGGGCATCCTCAACATGGACGACCTCGTCGAAGTCTGGAAGTCCCCGCTGATCCCGAACGGTCCGGTTGTCGTCCGTACCTCGATGAACGAGGACATGAAGGCCAAGTTCAAGCAGTTCATGATGGACCTGCCGAAGTCCGACCCGGCCTGCTTCTCGGCCGTCCAGGGTGGTGACTTCTCCGGCTTCACCGAAGTCAATGTCGACTTCTACAAGCCGATCATCGACGCCCGCAAGGCAACCATCGGCGGCTGATCCGAACTGAACGTCATGGAACCGCCGGTCGGTGACGATCGGCGGTTCTCCATTGCAGGAGCTTGTAGAAAGGGACGGGTCGATGCGTGTGACTGCCACACAGCCACTGCTCAGCGAACGCGGCGCTGCCGTCGAGCGCCATTGGCAGGAACTTGCCAATAAACGCCGGCTCTATACCGGTCTCGGACTTGTAATACTGCTCATGGCCGTCACCGGTTCGCTCTGGTTCGCCAATGAGACCAATTCCGGCAAGTTCTTCGACCGGCTGCCCTACCTGTTCGATTTTATCGGCGATCTCATGCCGCGCGACGGATGGGAAATCTGGCGCGCTTTGTTCGATTTGCCGTCACCGTATGACGACGGCAGCCTCAAATACAATTACCCCGAAGGGCGGCTTTACATCACGCAGAGCCTCTACATCCCCGAATACGTCCACAAGATGGTCGAGACCGTCAACATTGCCTTGCTAGCAACTGTGATCGGCATGATCTTCGGCTATGCGCTTGCGTTCCTGGCGGCTCGGAACATGATGCCGGCCGTCTGGATCCGCTGGCCCGTGCGCCGCTTCATGGAGATCCTGCGCGCCTTCCCCGAGGTCGTGATTGCCGGGTTCTTCCTCGCCATTCTATCGCTTGGTCCGATCCCCGCCATCATAGCGGTTACGATCCATACCGTCGGTGCGCTCGGCAAGATGTTCTTTGAAGTCATCGAGAATGCCGACATGCGGGCGGACGAAGGTTTGCGCGCCGTTGGCGCCAACTGGTTCGAGAGGGTCTGGTTCGGCATCACGCCCCAGGTCATGCCGAACTTCATCAGCTATTTTCTTCTGCGCTTCGAAATCAATGTTCGAGCCTCGACGATTATCGGTGCCGTCGGCGGCGGTGGTATCGGGGAAGTCCTGCGTCTGTCCATCGGCCAGGGGCATGAGGCAAAGACGCTGGCGATCATCCTGCTCCTGCTGGCAACTGTGATTGCGGTCGACCAGTTCTCTGCTTCGCTCCGCCGCAAGCTCGTCGGCGAGCAGGCCTTTCAGTCGGTTTCGTGAGGTATTCCATGTCCATCTCCATGACGAACACTGCCGAATTGAACCGCCTGGCCGAGCGTTATCCGCATGTCTTGGAACGCAGCCTCTGGCAACGCTATCGCGTGCCTCTGTCGATCAGCATTCTCGCCCTCTATTTCCTGTTTTGCTGGTGGTTCTTCGCCATCGGTAAGACCATGACCCAAGCCAATTGGGGCATTGCCGGTAATTACCTTGCTGACTGGGTGTCGTACGAAATCCGCCCGGAATTCGATATTGCCCCCGATGGCGCCCTGACGATCAGCTATCCACGCTTCGACCCGATTGGCCCCAATCCCAATCCAGACTGGATCGAAACCCGCCGCGAAACCCTGACCCGCTCCCTTCCGGCGACAGTGAACGGAGCAGCGGCGGCGCCGGCAGCGAAGAAGTCCTCGGCGTTCAGTTTCATGGCGCCCGCGACGCCTCAGGCAGATCCGGGCACGGCTCCGACTGACACGCCGCAAGCCGTTTCGCCGGCACCGCAGGTCCTGACGGAAAATGTGATCACGCAGGCCCGCATTGCACTCGGCAGCAGCGCCACGGTGCTGATCGAGGGTGATCGCGCATTGCTGACACGGGGCGATCAGACCGTCACGCTTTTGCTCGACGGTCGAAACGACACCGTAACAGTCGAGGGTACTGCACCGGACTGGATCGAGCAGCGCATCGAGGGCGGTCGCGTCATCGCCTATTTCGGCAGCGCTGGCTGGATTGAGGTCGCCTCGGATCGCGTCCGTATCCGCAAGCGCTTCTTCGGTTGGGAGAATTTCGTCTTCGACACCAACTCGCCCTTCTTCGACCTCTCTGTCGGCGAGGTCTGGCAGAAGGTGTCCTCCGCCGAGCGCATCGACCCCGCCATGAGCAACCTTTCGCTCGCCTGGAACAACATCCTCTACAATGCGTCCTGGCAGCATCTCGATGTCTGGACCAAGCTGCTCCAGACCATCGTCATGGCCTTCATGGGCACATTGCTCGCGTCTCTCGTCGCCTTTCCGCTGTCGTTCATCGCGGCGCGCAACATCAGCCGCAACCGGCCGATGAACCAGTTGACCAAACGCTTCTTCGATTTTCTCCGCTCGGTTGACATGCTGATCTGGGCGCTATTCTTCACCCGCGCCTTCGGCCCTGGGCCGCTCGCCGGCATCTCCGCGATCTTTTTTACCGACACGGGAACGCTGGGCAAGCTCTATGCGGAGGCTTTGGAGAACATCGATGACAAGCAGCGCGAGGGTGTGAAATCGGTTGGCGCGTCTCCCGTCGCCGTGCAGCGTTTTGGCGTGTTGCCGCAGGTTCTGCCTGTCTTTGCCTCGCAGGCGCTGTATTTCTGGGAAAGCAACACCCGCTCGGCCACGATCATCGGTGCCGTCGGCGCCGGTGGCATAGGTCTGAAGCTGTGGGAAGCGATGCGCACGAATTCCGACTGGGAAAACGTCGCCTATATGGTCCTGCTGATCCTGCTGGTCGTTTTTGTCTTCGACGCCATTTCCAATAGCCTGCGCTCCCGTCTTATGGGAAAAAGCCGTCACTGATCCGGAACGGGCGCGCCTCTGTGCGCCCGCCCCTCGCATTCCGAAAGCACGACCTTGCGCTACGCCCTGTATTTTACGCCCGCCGAAGACGCCCCCCTTACCCGTGCAGCCTCTGCCTGGCTGGGGCGGGACGCCTTTTCCAGCGCCGCCCTGACCCGGGAGGATCACGCGGAGATTGACCCGAAGGAACTTGCCGAACTGACCGAGGATCCGCGCCGCTACGGGTTCCACGCGACTTTGAAGGCGCCATTTTCGCTGAAGGATGGTTGTAGCGAAGCCGATCTCCTGGCGGCCATGACCGCCTTTTGTCAGCGTCAAACGGCCTTTGCCATCCCCTCGGTGATCGTCGGGCAACTCGGCCCCTTCTTTGCGTTGGTCCCGGAACAAGAACATCCGCCGCTGCAGGATTTTGCTGCTGCCGTCGTTGAGGCTTTCGAACCGTTTCGGGCGCCGCTTACTGCTGCGGATATCGCGCGGCGCAACCCCGACCGCCTCAATGAACGCCAGCGGCAGAACCTGCTGACCTGGGGCTATCATCATGTGTTCGAAGACTTCCGCTTTCACATGACCTTGACCGGGCCGGTGCCCGAGGAGCGCGCCGATGTCATGGCGCAGCTGCTCGCACGCCGTTTTGCGCCCTTCACCCGCCGCCCGCTCCTCGTTGACGCACTCACCCTATTCATCGAGCCGGAGCGCGGTGCGCCCTTCCTCGTTCATTCCCGGCAGGCGCTATCCCCTGCCCCAACCAATGGTTACAATCATGGCTGAACTGATCCTTTCCAATGCCCGCATCGTTCTGGAGGATCGCATCGTTCACGGCAGCCTCCTGGTCCGCGATGGTCTCATCGAGGCAATCGACGAAGGTGCGAGCCGTCTAGGCGAGGATCTGGGTGGCGATTACATCGTTCCCGGTCTGGTCGAACTGCATACCGACCATCTCGAAGCCCATTATTCGCCGCGCCCCGGCGTGCGTTGGGACAAGACCTCGGCGATCCAGGCGCATGACGCGCAAGTCGTCACATCAGGCATCACGACCGTGTTCGACTGCCTGCGCATGGGCTCTGACGAGGATGGTGGTTTCGACAAGGGTGAAATGCGCGACATGGCTGATGCCATCCAGGCGGCCGAAAAAGACGACCGCCTGCGTGCCGAACACCTGATCCATCTGCGCTGCGAAGTCGCCTCGAACAATGTGCTCGATCACTTCGGCGATTTCGAAACCGACCCGCATGTCCGCCTCGTTTCGCTGATGGACCATTCTCCAGGGCAGCGGCAGTTCCAGACGATGGAGCAGTACACACTCTACTACAAAACCAAGCGCGGCCTGACCGACGAGCAGTTCGCCCGCTTCGTCGAGAGCCGGCTGGCTCTGTCTGAACAATATTCCGGCATCCATCGCGATACGCTCGCCCGCATCTGTGCGGAGCGCGGCATTACGGTCGCAAGCCATGACGACGCGACACTTGCGCATGTCGAGGAAGCCAAGGGGCACGGGGTGAAACTTGCCGAATTCCCGACCAGCCTGGAGGCGGCGGAGGCCTCGCACAAGGCCGGCATGAGCGTCTTGATGGGGGCACCTAACGTGGTGCGTGGCAAGTCGCATTCGGGCAACATCGCGGCGCGCGATCTGGCCAAGCTTGGGGTCCTCGACGTACTCTCGTCGGACTATGTGCCGCTCAGCCTGCTGCATGCCGCGTTCGTGCTCGCCGATGATATCGACGGGATCGAACTGCCGGCAGCGCTTGCCATGGTCACCTCGACGCCGGCCCGGACCGTTGGACTGGAGGATCGCGGACGTGTCGCAACCGGCCTGCGTGCCGACCTCGTCCATGTCCGCCGATCTGAGGGCGTACCCGTGGTCAAGGCCGTCTGGCGCCAGGGACGGCGGGTGGCCTGATGACAGCAATGCCGCAGCCCCCTGCCCTGCCCCGGACCGGCATTCTCGTAGCCGTCGTCGGCCCGAGCGGCGTGGGCAAGGACAGCCTGATCGGTGCGGCGAGAGTGGCCCTTGCCGACACGCCGTCCGTGCGATTTGTCCGGCGTATGATCACCCGGCCGGCAGATGAAGCCGGCGAGAACCATATGCCTGTTTCATCGGGGGACTTTGGCAAGCTGGAGAAAGCAGGCGCTTTTGCCGTCAGCTGGGAAGCGCATGGGTTGAAATACGGCGTCCCGGCGAGCGTGCTGGATGATCTCGATGCCAACAGGATCGTGGTGGTCAACGGTTCGCGTTCGGCGCTCGATCGCTTCCAGGCGGTCTTTCCGCGCCTGGTCGTCGTCAATGTCACGGCCAGCCGCGATGTGCTTGCAACAAGACTGGCCGCGCGTGGACGTGAGAGCCGGGAAGATATCGATGCGCGGCTTTCGCGCGCCGTCGAGCCTCTGCCGGACAGCTTCGACATCGTCACCATCGACAATAGCGGCAGTCTTGAGACAGCCGTCGAGACCCTTGTGACCCTGCTCCAGGATCTGCAGCAGCAAACAGCATAAGTCAGCCTGCAGATTCCAGTGGTAGGTAACCAACCCCTCCTGCCTCAGCTGCCTCTACCGCCGCGTCATATCCTGCATCGGCATACCGGATAACACCCAGCGAGGTATCATTGGTCAGCGCATGCGACAGACGCTCGGCTCCCGCTTCCGTACCGTCGGCAACGATGGTGACGCCGGCGCTTGTCATGTAGCCCGCATAACCGCCACCACCTGAATGGATGACGACGAGATCGGCCATCGAGGCGCACATGGTCATCGCATTGATCAGCGGCCAGTCGGCAATCGCGTCAGAACCATCCGTCATGTTTTCTGTCATGATGTTCGGATGCGCCATGGCGCCGGCATCGAGATGGTCACGCGAAAATGCGACGGGGCCTTTCAACTCCCCCGAGGCAACCAGTTCATTCACCGCGACGGCAAGCCGGGTGCGCTCGCCATGTCCGAGCCAGGCGATGCGCGCAGGAAGCCCTTCGAAGGGGACGTGTTGGCGCGCCAGCGCAATCCAGTTGGTGACAATGAAATTGTCGGGAAAGAGTTCGAGCACCAGGTCGTCGATGCGGGCGATATCGCTTTCCTCGCCCGATAGCGCCATCCAGCGGAACGGGCCGATCGCCTTGCAGAACAGCGGCCTCAGATAGGCCTCCGTGAAGATCGGAATGTCGAAGGCATCAGCCACACCGCCTTCGCGTGCCTGGGTGCGGATCAGGTTGCCGTTGTCGAAGACCTCCGATCCCTTTTTCTGGAAGGCGAGCATGGCGCGGACGTGATCGATGATCGAGGCCCGGCTGGCGGTCATCAGCTGGGCAGGTCCCTCCTCGCGCAGGCGGCGAACCTCATCCAGGCTCATGCCCTTCGGGATATAGCCGTAAACGAGATCATGCGCCGATGTCTGGTCCGTGACGATGTCGGGCACCACGCCTCGTGCCTCGATCTTCGGGTAGATGTCGGCCGCATTCCCGACCAGGCCGACGGACACGGCGCGTTTCTCGGCAACCGCCTCGTCGATCAGGCGCAACGCCGTGTCGAGATCGGGCGCGATCACGTCCAGAAAACCGATCGCCCGACGTTTTTCGGCGCGTTCCGGATCGATATCGACGACAAGGATCGCAGCCCCGGCCATGCGCCCTGCCAACGGCTGCGCTCCGCCCATGCCGCCCAGACCCGCCGTCAGGATGAAGCGGCCGGCAAGCGAGCCGCCGAAGCGCCGCTCGGCAATGCGCATGAAAATCTCGTAGGTGCCCTGGATAACACCTTGCGAGCCGATATATTGCCAGGCACCGGCTGTCAGCCCACCCCAGCAGATCAGGCCCTTTCTTTCGAGCTCGTAGAAGACCTCGGCCTTCGCCCATTGTCCGACGATGTTGCAATTGGCCATGATCACCAGCGGTGCCTTGGCATGGGTCTTCAACAACCCGACTGGCTTGCCCGACTGGATGATCAGCGTCTGGTCCTCGTCCATGGACAGCAGCGTCTCGACGATCTTCGCATGGGCCGGCCAATTGCGCGCTGCCTTGCCGAGGGCCGCATAGACGATCAGCTGATCCGGATCCTCGCCAACGGAGAGCACGTTTTCCAGCAGCCGCAGAAGTGCTTCCTGACGCCAGCCTTTCGCGCGGAGTTCAGGACCGCCGGGGATCGGAAAGCCGGGATGGCGCGGATTGGGTTTCGGCATGGGAAAACTCCTTCGGCGTTCGGTCAGTCGGCAAGAGCATAGTCGGCGATGCGGATGCCGAGCGCTTTCTCGACCGGTGGGTAGACGGCGGGGTCCTTCACACCTGCAGAAAGGGGAATGACGGTCTTCGGCACATGCAGAATGAAGATTGGCATGCCCTCATGCAGCTGGCCGACGCTGAGCGGCTCGCCCTCACTCGACAGGGTCGTGATGACATCCGGGAAGGTGGCAAGACGGTTACCCCCCGCATCGTCGACGGCCATGTATTCGTTCATGATGTGCAGCGTCATGGCGGTGTCGTCGGTGCCGACAGTGACCGTGCCGACATCGAAGGCCTCGTTGGTGTAGACGACGGCCTTCTTCGTCACGATGCCTTCCTTGAGGATCGTGCCCGAGGTCGCCTTAACGATGGCATCGATCACGGCACTCGCGCCCCGGGCTTCAGCGGCGATAATCGCCTCGCCGAGGGAGAGCGCCAGCGAAATGCCGCCAAGCGCTGCATTGCGCCGGACATAAGACGCACGCAAGGGATTGCGGCAGGAGGCGATGAAACCGCCGGACTGGTCAGCCGCCGTGCGCAGGATCGGCGAGACCTTGGCGGTGGCGCCGCGCACCACGAGTTCGATGTAGCGGTTTTCCGACCGATTGCCGCCGACGGCCGTCTGGATCATTTGTTCGGGCGAACCCGCCATGCCGATCGCGCCCATGTCGCCAGTCGGATGGGCGCGGATATCGCCCACCGCATCGACGACCTTGGTGCCGAGGATGGCGGACGGCAGCCAGCCGTTCAGCGTCGAGGACTTGCCGTTCTGACCGACGATCAGGCCTGACAGTTTCTCGCCGAGCGCGGCTTGCAGAAGTTGAACGGCTTTTACGTAGTCGACCCCTTGCATCTCCCAGGGTGTCGTCGAGGCGGGTGCGCCGATGGCCGCCGCCGTCGCGATCCAGTCGTTATCTGCCAATTCCGCGATCGAGACCAGTTCGGGCCTGCCGATGCTGACGGCCGCGTAACCGAGCATGCGGCCGTGATCAGCCCAACCACCGCCACCGGCGGCATAGACGGAGCCTCCCTTGACGGCCGCCTCGACATCCTTCTCAGTCAGTATGCGTCCCATGATCGGTCTCCTTGAATTCGTCGTCCAGTCTGAGCACCGCGTCGAGCAGCACGGCTGCTCCGAGCGCGATATCGGCATTATCAGCCCATTCTTCCGGCGTATGGCTTCGCCCACCTGCACAGGGAATGAAGACCATGCCGGCCGGGCAGATCCGCGCCATGAAAGCAGCGTCATGACCAGCACCCGACGCCATTTGCCGATGACGCGCATCCGTTGCATTGCAGGCCGTCTCCAGAGCCTGGATTACGCGCGGGTCCATTGGCGTAGCGGGATTGTCGGAAATCACCTTTGGTGCGGAAATGGCAACGCCGGTTTCCCTGGCCACGTTTTCGACCGCGTCGTTCAACAGAGTGTGGAACCGGTCGAGATCCGGCCGCAACTCAGCCCTGACATCGAGCAGCATCCGGACGCGCGACGGCACGACATTGGCGGCATTCGGTTCGATCTCGAACTCGCCGACGGTGGCGGCGAAATGCCCAGGTGTCGCTGCAAGCTCCCGACCGAATTTCTCGATGGCGAGCACCAGCCGGGCAGCAGTGACAAGCGCATCCTGCCGTCCCGTCATCGGTGTCGTGCCCGCGTGATCGGCACGGCCCGAAACAATCACCTCGATCCGGGTGATGCCGGCAATCGCGGTGACCACGCCGACATCGAGATGGGTGGTTTCCAGCACCGGGCCTTGTTCGATGTGCAGTTCCAGGAAAGCGCGGATATCGCTGCGGACCTCAGAGGCTTGCGGATCTCCACCGACCAGGGTCAGCCCTTCGTCCAGCGTCAGATCGGCGGCCTTTCGACCCAGCCAATCCGCCGGCCTGACACCTGCCATGCCCCGACTGCCGATACAGGAAACACCAAAGATTGACACCTCTTCCGCCAGGAAATCGACGATCTCCAGGTCATGGGTAAGGGTGATGCCCCGCTCGGCAAGGCTGCGCGCGACTTCGAGCGCCGCCACCACTCCGGCGATACCATCGAAACGTCCGCCGTCCGGCACCGTGTCGGAATGAGACCCCAGCATCAGGGTGCCGCGGCCTGGCTCTTTGCCAGGACGTCGGCCGATCAGGTTGCCACTCGCGTCGATGCGGGTCTCAAGTCCGGCACTTTGGAAGCGCGTCTCCAGATAGTGGCGCCCTTCGAGGAAGAGGGGCGTGAAGGCTCGCCGTGTATGGGGGCGGTTCGGTTCGGTGATGGCGGCGAGCGCGTCGATGTCGGCGGCTATGCGCGTGGCATCGACCCGGAGGTTGAGGCTCATGATGCGAGCCTCTGGAGTGGAAGGCTTGCCGGCGGACGCACGAAGTGGCCGGTCCCCGGCTCTGCCAGCATACGGCTTCCGTCAAAGGCAAGTTGGCCACGCAGATAGGTGGCCGCCACGCGGTAAGGCAGCGTCATGCCGTTGTAGGGCGACCAGCCGACGACGTTGTGGCCGCTGAGAGCGGCGTCATAGACATGGTTGCTCGGCGTCATCACGGCGATATCGGCATGTTTACCCACTTCAAGCGCGCCCTTCACGTGATCGATGCGGAAATGCCGTGCGGGGTTCTCAGCCATCAGCCGCGCAGCCCAGGTGAGTGGGATGCCGCGTTGCAGTGCGCCCTTGACGAAAAGCGGCAGCATGGCTTCCAGCCCCGGCACGCCCGACGAATTGGCGAGCATGTCGGGGTTCGTCTTGCGCTGCTCAGACCAGCTGACGTGATCGGTCGAGACCAGGGTGACGTTCCCGGCCGCGACATGGCGCCAGAGCTTTTCGACCTCGGCGCGCGGGCGGATCGGCGGGTTTATCTTGGCTTTGCCCCCAAGGCGCCGGACATCGTTTTCCTCGTCGAGCACGAGATAGTGGATGCAGGCCTCTACGGTTGCGGCATATCCTTGTGATCGATAGCCGGCAGCAAGCTCATAGCCGCGTCCGAGTGAGCAATGCACGACATGGGCGGGGCAGCCGGTTGCCACACCCGTCTCGTAGATCTGATGCATGGCGAGCAGTTCGGTCAGCGGCGGGCGCGACAGGCCATGGGTGCGGTAGTCGGTGATACCGGCAGCTTGCACCGCCTCGATCGCCGCGCGGACAAATTCGTCGTCTTCATTGTGTACCCCGGCCGTCAGGCCCGTTGGGGCAATCGCGGCAAAGCAGGACTGCAGGAGGGCAGCTGGAATGCGGGGGAAGCGCTTCGGATCGGTGCCGAAGGTAGAGAACTTGAAGGCTGCGACTCCGGCCTCGACCTGTTCCAGGATCCGGGCTGGCCCCTCCTCCGGGTTGATCGTGCCGTAAAGGGCGAAATCGACCCGCGCCTGGGTAGAGGCATGCGCGACCTTGCGTTTGACGGCCGCACCCGAGCAGATCAGGTCACCCTCGTCATAGGGCATGTCGACGATTGTAGTGACGCCGCCGGCCGCTGCCGAGCGGGTCGACCAGATGAAATCCTCCTGGTCCTTCTGGCTCAGCGAATGCACCTGCGCATCGATGGCGCCGGGGAGGATCAGTGCCTCGCCGAGGTCATGCCGCTCGCTTGCGGAAGGCGCGGTACCGGTACCGGTTTCGGCGACCAGCCCGTCTCGAATGGCGACGTAGCCAGCGGGCACGATGCGGTCGGCCAACACCAGCGTTCCCTTGAGAACCAGATCGAAGTCCGTCATGAACCTTCTCCCGTTGTCCCGCCGATACTTTCGGTCGTGACTGGAAGTGTATTGCTTTATCGGCATTGTGGGATATCCCATATGTTGAACAGGGGATGCAGGCTTGTGCTGCTTTGCCGGCCAATGGAGGGCTGATGGACACGTTCACGCTGATCGCCAGCCAGAAGGTCCTGGCATCGGGTGGACTGCGTCCGGCGGCACGTTCGCTCGACCGCCCCGTTGCGAGCGTATCGGCCGCTCTTCTGCGGCTGGAAAAGGCGCTTGCTACGCCACTGGTGATCAAGACGCGGTCGAGAATGGCACTGACCCTGGAGGCCCAGCGGCTGCGCCCGGAGCTGGAGAAGGCCGCCGAGATCTGTCAACGGCTGCATCACCTGCTCGGGTCAGCCGGACAGGGAGATACCGCGGCCCGGACATTGAGCCTCCTCGCTCTGCGTCGCTTCTGTGACGTTGTGCGGTCCGGTAGCATCCGACGCGCCGCGCGAGATCTGCAGACGGGCCAGCCGCAGCTATCGCGCCAGATTTCGGGCCTTGAGGCATTGTTCGGGCAGACGCTTTTGGAACGCAGTGCAGATGGCACGCAGCCGACATCGACTGGACGCGAGGTCCTGGCGCTTGCCGATACGCTGGATGCGGTCTGGCAGGGAATGACACGGCAGGCGAACCGTGACTTTCGCCGGACCATCTCGACCTTTCGCCTGGGCACGATCATCCCGCTCGGACATGAGAGCGAGACGGCCCGGCAACTGGCAGCGCTTGCCGCACGTTGGCTGTCGGAGCGGCCGAAGACTCCCCTCTTCATCTCCAGCACAACGGCTGAAGACCTCATGGGTGGTCTCCAGACGGGGCAGTTCGATCTCGCACTTCTGGATACGGATCTTGTGCCGCCGCATCTCGAGCGCAAGGTGGTTGCGAGCCTCAGGCTTGCCATTGTCGGGAGCCCACCATTGATAGCCGGTGGAGGTGAAGACTTGCCGACACTGCTGCGCAGCCGGCCTATTGCCGTTCCGAGCAAACGCAGCGGCCTGCGGCAGCGCTTCACGGATCTCCTTGGCGGACTGATGAGCGAAGCGGAGCGGGATTCTATGACGCTCGTGGAAATCGACTCCCTGCCGATCCTGGTCAATCTCGTGCTGGAGCACGGATTTCTCGCGGTGCTGCCTGAGGCTTCCTTCGCCGATATCGACCAGCCGCTTTCGGCGATATCGCTCGATCCGGCCTATGACCTGAAACTCACCCTCGCATGGCCGCCAACTTTCTCCGGGCGCAGGCTCGCGGATATCGTGTTGAAGACACTCTGGACCGCGCCGCGTTAGGCTGCGCTGTTCGAAGCCGGAGCGCCAGTTTTGGCGCGGGTAAACAGGCTGGCGGCGGCGAGGCCGGCGATCCATCCGCACCTGCGGTCATCGTCACTGCGACTGCCGCGTCCACCCCCCTGCCGTGACGGGCTCTCCAACCTTGATTGCCTCTTATTTTGTCGCTATATTGCGTCATAATTCTTGGGTTTTGAAGCAGAGGTAAAAACCATGGGTCTTGCTCAATATGCCGATGGCGGGCTGTTTTCGCCGCGCAAGATGGCCGAAGTGCTGCGGACTACGAGCGAAGAGATTGCCCGGACCGCCGGCCTCGGCAAGGATGCCATCCAACGCAAGGATCGGATTCGCTCGGACAAGACGCAGCGCCGACTGCGTGAAATGACGGAAATCGTCAACAAGGTGGAGCCGCGCTTCGGCTCGGCCCTTATGGCTTATGCCTGGTATCGGTCCGAGCCTTTGCCGGGATTTTCTGGCATGACGGCGATGCTGCTTGTCAGGGATGGCCGTGCGGGGGAGGTCCTAGACTACATTGATGCGGTCGACGCCGGCGTTCACGCCTGACCGATCGATGCGATTTCAGGGAAAGCTCTACAGAGCCCTCAACCCGATCTATGCACGTCAGCCGATGTCGGGGCGTGGCGCGGAGCTCTATGGTGGCCGCTTCAACCGAAAGGGCACACCTGCGCTCTATACCTGCCTGACGGTGATGACGGCACTTCGGGAGGCGAACCAGATCGGCAGTCTTCAACCCACAACACTGATCTCCTACGATGCCGATATCGAGCGCGTGTTTGACTGCAGGGATGAGGCGGCTCTGCTGGTCGAGGGCATGAGCCCGGCATCTCTTTCGGACACCACGTGGCGCGACCAGATGAAGGCGAATGGTGTGGCTGATACCCAGGTCTTTGCCGGTAAACTTGCCGCCGCAGGTTATCACGGTCTGCTTGTCAGAAGCTTCGCCCCCGGGGCGTCGGATGACGATCTCAATCTGGTTCTATGGCAATGGAGTGCAGTTCCCCCTGCCCGTCTCGCCCTGATTGATGACGAAGGCAGGTTGTCCCGATAGGCATGGTGCTTCAGAACTTACACGATGCCCCAGGCGCGAAACCGGCCACGGCCGGTCATTTCGCGCAGACCGAGTTCAGCGACGATCCGGCGGGCAGCCTGCTGAGTGACGCCCAGTGTCTCGGCGACCATTCCGGCGGAAACAAGTGGTCTTGCCATGACGAGTTCTATCAGGTCCGGCAGCCGCGACGAGGTGCGCCGTCCTTGAAGCTTGCGTTCCATCATCTGGCGCGCGAGCGCAAGCCGGTCATGCTCCTTCAACCCGATCTCGACACTCGCCTGCAGGCCCTGCAGGATGGCCTGCAGGCGAGTGTCGCGATCGCGATGCCGGCGCCGGTCGATGGGCACGGTCTTGAGACCCAGATTGATGGCGACGACGTGGGTGGCGGTCGTGAGCCCAGCCCGGCGAGGGAGTGAGGCCGCCAGCAATCGGCCGAGCCAGGATGCATGCTGGAGCACGGCGATGTCATTCCAGGCATCGATGGCGATGGCGGTCTGCAGGACTGTCGGGAGATCCGCGGTCTGTTGGAGCAGGCCGCGCCATTCGTCGAGACGCGCATCCTCGTCCCAATCCAGGTCATACAGAAAGGGATCGCGGTCCTGTACCGGAGCGCGCTTTGGCAGGGTCGTGTTGGCAAGCGTCGCGTCCGAGCGGGCGAGTAGCGCATCGAGCGCCGCAAGTTCAGCCGTCAGCTCGTCCGTCTGGTCTGTGTCGCTCCAGAGAGTTGCATCTTCGGCTTCCCCGGTCGGTGCCGGTGCGGGCGTGTCCGGAACGTTTTTCGTTTCCGGAGCCATTGCTGCCTGGCTCCGCAGCACCCTCAGACCATCGGCGCTGAGCGCCCAATCAGGCGGATGCGCGGCGATGCGTCGGCGGCATTTAAGGACGTCGCGGGCGATCGTGAGTTCATGGGTCGGCATGCGGATGTCGTGACCTGCGGAATGCAGCACCAGGTCCTCGAGATGTACGAGTTCGCCATCGATCCACAGGGATGCGCAGGCATCGGTAAAATGCATGCGCTCGATCCATCCCTGTCGGACCGGGGAACGCGAAATCCGTTCATCGAGACGCGCCAGTGCAGCACCGGTGTCGGTCAGGGGGCGCAGCAGGTCCTGCACGGGCAATTTTGCCAGATCGTAAGACATTGAAATTATGGTAAACGAAGCGTTAAACGAAAGCTAGGTCGGCGTTAATGTTCGCCACTCGTTAGGAGGCTGTGCCGCGCTTAGGGGAGCCTACTCTGGTTCAAGAGTTTGTCTGAGCCACGATTAGAGCGTAGCGGTTTCCCCCTCTTCTGGAAAGTGATTCCGCCGTGAAAGACGGTCCAGGCTCAACACATCCACAGGATTGCCGGCTTGACGGCGGATCCTTCATGCATCCTTCCGCCTTTGCGGCCGTAGTCATTGGCGCAAGGCATGGGCGAAATTTGCCTGCCGTGTTTGCGGGCTTCGTTCCGGGCGGGCTGAAGGGCGCGCGCCCCCTCCCCTCGCTGCGGTTTGCCTTACTCCCCACGTCGCGCTGTCGTTCAAAACGTCATCGCCGCGCTCGGGTGTGGGCTGTCCTCATAGGCACCCCAGATCGATTGGTCGAAATTGATGGTGGCGCCGGTCATGAGGCCGGATTCTTCGGACGAGAGATAGGCACAAGCGCGTGCGACTTCGGCCGGGTCTACCAATCGCCCGAAGGGTTGGCGGGCAGCGGCGTGCTCCAGCCAGTCGGCATCAGCGCCGTGATGCTCCCGCTGAATGCGGTCTTCACCGTCACTGGCCATCCAGCCGATATTGAGCGCATTGACGCGAATGCGGTTCTTCAGCAGCGCAAAAGCGGTGTTGCGGGTGAGGGTGTCGAGCGCGCCTTTGGAGGCGCAATAGGCGGCGATGAAGGGCTGGCCCGCCATGGATGACATGGAGGAGATATTGACGATGGTGCCCTGGGTTCCTGTCTCGATCATGAGTCGGATCGTGTCCTGCATCAGGAAGAAGGGCGCCCGTGTGTTGATCGCGAACATTCGATCGAACAGGGCTGGGTCGGTGTCGAGGATGGTGCCGCGGTCGGTAATGGCGGCGACGTTGACAAGGGCATCAATCCGCCCGAAGCGGGCACCGGCTGTCGCAATCACCCGGCGGCAATCCTCGACCTCGGCGAGATCGGCAGTCACGAATTCGACGGGGCATCCGTATCGCGTACTGATGTCCAGTGCCCTTGCCTGCCCTTTCTCTGCATTACGCCCGCAGATGACAATTCCTCCTGCGCCCCGCTCGGCAAACAGTCGTGCTACCTCCGCACCCAGTCCCTGCGTGCCGCCGGTGACGACCGCAATCTTCCCGTCTACTCTTCCCATGATATTCCTCGCATGCTGTCGGACTGCGACATGACGAATGCCGCAGCCTCCTCCCCTGGCTTTCAAAACCGCCGCCATGATCGCTGTCTTTGTCGGCAGCGCAAGTCCTGAGTTTGGCTTGTTCGTGTCTGGCAGGTGGCGGGTCGACGCTGTTGACAGCTGTCAACCGGCACTGCGGTGGGGCTGTTCTGCACGGAAATGATCAGCGTTGTGAATCGATGCCGCAGGACTGATTCCAAATAGTCGTTGGACCTCCGGGGCGTGGCTGTGAAGAATCGGCCCATGACAGAGGCACAGTTTGAACCCATCCATCTTCACCGTATCGATCCCATTCGAAACATGGCGCGCTACTATCGCGTCTCGATTGAAAGGACGCTGTTCGGCGAGACCGTCATCCGACGTCATTGGGGGCGGATCGGAACCGGCGGCCGGACCATAACTGTTGTGGTCGAAGAGGCCGCCGAGGCAAAGGCGATTGCCGCCCGGCTTTGCGACGCCAAGCGTCGGCGAGGCTACCGGGACATTGGTTGTCTTTGCGGAGGCCGGCGGGGATCTATCGAAACAAGTGCGTGACAGTTCGTAGATCCGCCGATGTTCGCGTGCTGTGTTGATCGTGGGGACGTGGATTTGCGCTAGTGCGGCGGTTACGTGGAACTCTTGTCCGCTCGCTTGACGAGGGCGAACCTGGTCGGCGTTGGGCGGCTTGTTCCGCATCATGAGCTGTTGACAGCTGTCAACAGAAGAGCGCGGAGCGATTGTGTCCTAAGGTGACGCGATGTCGCTAAGGCGTAGCTTTTCTTGGAGGCGGGTGGCTAAGTCCGCAGATGCCTGGGCCGGTATTGCGAATTTAAAAAAGTACAGCAAACCGGCCGATAAACGACCGGTTTGCTGTCAGCTGGCGGAGCTTATTGAGCGGCTTCCTCAATGAGATCGGCGACGGCTTGTGGCTGGGAGACCATCACCACATGCGAAGCGCCCTCCTCGACGACGGTGTGCTTTGATCCGGCCCGTTCAGCCATGAAGCTCAAAGCAGCAGCGGGGATGTTCTTGTCACCATCGCCGTAGATGAAGTAGGAGGGCAGGGCCTTCCAAGCGGGCTTGCCAGACTTTTCGGTCAGCGCTGCCTCGGTGATCGGCCGTTGACCGGCCGCCATCAAAGCAGCGTCGTCGGCGCCAACGTCATGAGCAAACTGCTCATGAAACTTCTCCTGATCGATGGAGAGGTCGGTACCGCCGTCGGCGAGCTTTACAGGCGCCGCAAGGGCTTGGCCGAGCGTACCGCCGGGGAACTTCCCGGCAAGGTCAGCCGCCGCCTCTCCTTCATCCGGGGCAAAGGCCGCCACATATACGAGTGACTTGACGTTATCCCTGCCGTTGGCGGCGGTCGTGATCACCTGGCCGCCATAGGAATGGCCGACGAGAACCACGGGACCTTCGATGCTGGCGACGACGTCAGAGACATAGGCTGCGTCAGTTGAGACGCTGCGCAACGGATTGGCGACGGCAACGACACGGTAGCCGTCCTTCAACAGGATCCGGGTCACTCCGTTCCAGCTAGAGGAGTCGGCGAAGGCTCCGTGTACCAGAACGACGGTGGGCTTGGCAGATTGGGCATATACGTTACCCGAGAGCAGAGCGCCGGCAACGGCAAGGCTTGCGACAAACTTAGACATGATTTTTCCTTCTCTCACTGTGAGGATATTGAGGATGAGTGATCTGGTCGGTGAAGTGTGGAAGTTCAGGTACGGATGAAAGCGAGCACGTCAGCGTTGAAACGATCGGCTTCGGTTTCTGCGAGCCCGTGAGAGCCACCCGCATAGATCTTCAGTGTCGCGTCAGCCACGAGGGCGGCAGCCAGATGCGCCGAAGCGTCGATGGGCACGATCTGGTCGTCATCGCCGTGGATGATCAGCGTCGGGCGGTCGATGCTCTGCAGGTCCTTTGTGTAATCCACCTCGGAGAATTCGCGGATGCAATCATACTGGCCCTTGATGCCGCCCTGCAGACCGATACGGCGGAAATTCTCCCGCAAACCGTCATTGGTGGTCACTCCATCCCGGTTGAAGCCGTAGAAGGGAACAGTCAGATCGAAAAAGAACTGCGAACGGTTCTTCGCCGTGTTTTCGCGTATGCTGTCAAAAACTTCGATGGGTGTACCGTTCGGATTGCCGGCGGTCTTCAGCATCAGCGGCGGAACTGCGCCGACCAGAACCACCTTGGCAACACGCGCTGTGCCATGGCGGCCGATGTAATGCGCGACTTCGCCGCCGCCGGTGGAATGGCCAACCAGGATCAGGTCGGAGAGGTCGAGCGCTTCGATCAGTTCTGCCAGATCGTCAGCATATTGATCCATGTTATTGCCGTGGAAGGTCTGATCGGAGCGGCCGTGGCTGCGACGGTCATGGGCGATGACCCTGAAACCATTCTGGCTGAGGAACAGCATCTGCTGATCCCAGGCATCGGATGACAGAGGCCAGCCATGTGCAAACAGGATAGGCTGCCCCGTACCCCAGTCCTTGTAAAAAAGCTGCGTCCCATCGGTGGTGGTGAAAGTCGACATGATGTGCTCCCGTAGTTGGATTGTGTGCAATTCGTTTGTGCACGATCTATATGCTTGATCGTTTTCCGGATGTCAACTGCTTGCAATCCCGTCGCGCACAAATTATTTTCGGGTAAAGGAGATTTCTATGAACGACGACACCAGACATACGGACAGTCGACCCGACGTCGCCGGAATGCTGTGCTTTTCCCTCTACTCGGCGGGTCATGCTTTCACCCAGCTCTACCGGCCATTGCTCGATAAATTGGGCCTCACCTACCCGCAGTATCTTGTGATGGTGACGCTGTGGAACCGAGACGGTCAGACAGTGAAGGAGCTAGGGAAGACGTTATTCCTGGATTCGAGCACCCTGACGCCGCTTCTCAAACGCCTTGATGCAGCAGGGCTTATCACCAGGACGCGTAATCCAATGGATGAGCGCGAAGTCCTAATCCACCTTACGGAAAAAGGGACCGAGCTTCGAACCGGTTCTGCAGAGGTTGGGCGCTGCATTGAGGAAGCCGTCGGATTGGATGCAGAAACCGTGCAGGCGATCAGGTCGTCGGTCGATGCAATTCGCGACAGGATCAAATCATAGCGGCCGGAACCCGGTTGAATTGCACGGAGCCGTATCCGGAGCTCAGTCGCCCCGTCGCACCGTTTCCACTGCGCTTCGGAATTCCTCGGTCGCCATCAGGCTGCGGCAGCGTGAAAAGCGGTTGTCGGCATACGCTCTGAAGTCGTCAGCGGGGTTATCGTTGGCGAGCTGGATCAGGCCCCAAAGGGTCCAGAGCAGATCGCACATGGCCTTGTAGATGACGATGCGGCCCCGCTCGGCAGGGGAGGGGTCGCCGTTGAAATAGGCCTGGATCATCGCCTCTTCTTCGTCTTTGCCGAAGCCGCCTTCGACGCTGAGGTCGCCCAGATCCCACATCGGATCGTTCATGCCGGAATATTCCCAGTCGACGATCCACATGCGCTCACCCGTGTCGAGAAAGTTTTCGCTAAGCGGGTCGCAATGGCAGGCGACAACAGGCAATGGACGGGCAGACAGCGCAGAGCGGACAGTCTCGGATGCCTTGAGCACCTCATGATAGCCTTCGGGCAGCGAAACATCCTTTGTTGAGAGAATGGCGAGATAGCTGTCGATCATGGCGAACAGCTCGAAGCGGGCAGGAAAAACGGCGCCGCTGTCATGCAGTTTCCGAAACGTCTTGCCCGCTCTCGCAGGGGCTCCGGCGCGCGATCTAAATCGCTCCGGTGTCATGGTCACTGCTCCATCCAGAAACCGGGAGACAAATACCCCGCTCGAAGGATCCGCATAGAGCACGTCCGGACCGACGCCGGCATAGGCGACGGCCTCCGTCGCCATCATCTCGTTGACGCGATCAATGTATTCTTCCGTTCCCTTGCCAGGAATGCGCAGGCAATGGTCGCCGACGCGAAAAACCAGATTGGTCAGGCCTCCCAGCCGCTCGATCGGGCCGTCGTGGCCGGACAGCAGCGGAATCGTCTTCAATGTCTCACGGGCGAGCGCAATCTCTGCCTGTTCGCTCATGCCTTCAGCCTCTCCATTTTCGGGTCATAGAGGGTCCGGGCGCCACGGTGGGCCTCGTAGGTCCTGCCGAAGGCCTCGATCTGGAAGTGCTCCCCGGCAGCGATGTCGCTCGGCAGGTAGCCGAAGGCGATCGTTTTGCCGAGCGTGTAACCGTAGCCGGTGCTGGCGGTGGAGCCGACCACCTTGCCGTCGAGCAACACTGCCTCGCCACCGTGGAACGGGGCAAAACCGTCGACCGTGTAGGAGACGAGCCTGCGCTTTACCCCGGCTGCCTTGATCGCCTCCAGAGCTTCCTTGCCGATGAAGTCACCCTTGTCGAGCGCCACGCAGAAGCCGAGGCCGGCCTCATAAGGGTTGTAGTCGGGGGTGATGTCGCCGGACCAGTAGAGGTAGCCTTTTTCCATGCGGGCCGCGTCTATCGCGCGGTAGCCGACATCGGCGATGCCGAACGCTTCTCCGGCTGTCTTCAGGGTGTCGTAGACATAGGATGCGTATTCCTGGTCGATATAGAGTTCGTAGCCGAGCTCTCCGACATAACCGATGCGGACGGCAAGCGCCGAGGCCGCGCCGATGTCGATGGGTTTGGCTGAAAGGAATGGAAAGGCTGCGTTGGAAAGGTCGTCGTCGGACACGCTCTGCAGCACTTCGCGGGCATGCGGTCCGCAGATGTTGAGGGTAGCGAAGCGATTTGTGACGTCTCGCAGGGAGACACCAGAAGGCAGGTGGCGGGAGACCCAGTTGCCGTCCCGCATGCCAAAGCCGGACCCGGTGATCAGGTAAAGCAGGTCGTCGGCCAGATGGACGATCGTCACATCCGCTTCGATACCTCCGCGCTCGTTGCAGAGTTGGGTATACACGGCCTTTCCGGGCGAGCCGGAGAGATCATTGGCGGCAATCCTCTGCATGGCAGCCCATGCGCCGTGACCGCTGATCTCGAACTTGGAGAAGGAGGACTGATCGATGAGTGCCACCCGCTCGCGGATCGCCTTCACCTCGTCTCCAACGGCGTCGAACCAGTTCGGCTTGCCCTCGAAAGAGGGGATGTCCCTGGCTTCCGGCCCCGCTTGCGAAAACCAGTTGGGCCGTTCCCAGCCGAATTTCGAGCCGAAGACGGCGCCGTTCCTCGCAAGCGTGTCGTGTAGAGGCGAGCGGCGCAAACCTCTGGCGACTTGCGCTTCCTCGCCGGGCCAATGGACCTTGTAATATGCGCCGTAAGCCTCGATAGCGCGTTCTTCCAGATAGCGCCCCTGGGCATGAACCGCGCCAAAGCGACGGACGTCGAAAGGCCAGAGATCCATGCCCGCATCGCCGTGCAAGATGAGGTTGGAAAGCGCAAGGCCGGCGCCGCCTGAGGCGGCGATACCGGCGGTGAAGCCGCAGGCGACGTAGAAATTGTCGAGGCCAGGTGCCAGCCCCATGATCGGCTCGCCATCGAAGGAGACGGGGATCGGCCCGTTGATCACCGTCTGGATACCGATTTCATTGAGGGCGGGAATGCGGTTCGCGGTTGGCAGGGCAAAGAGCTCCAGCCGGTCCCAGTTCGGCGCAAACAGCTCGCGACCGAAATCGAGCGGCGGCTTGCCTCGCCAGCACCCCTTCGTCCCATCCTCCCAGCCGCCGATGGCGAAGGACCCGGTATCTGGCTTCAGATAGAAGTTGTTGTCGGGATCGCGCAGGGTGGTGAGATCGGGAGGCAGGGTGAGCTTCTTCTCGGTGAGGAAATACTGGTGTTCGACGACACCCGCTGCGAGCGGCACGCCCGCCATCTCGCCGACGCGTTTCGCCCAGAGCCCGGCGCAATTGACCAGAATATCGCAGGAAATCGTTTCGCCATTCGTGACCACGCCGACCGCCCGGCGGTTCTCGATGACGATCTCCTCGACCGTCACCCCTTCCTCGATCTTCACGCCGTTCATCCGCGCGCCCTTGGCATAGGCCATGGTGAGCGAATAGGGGTCGATATAGCCGTCGCCGGGGATGAAGGCGGCACCCTCGATCCCGTCCTTGACGATGTATGGAAAACGGCTGGCAGCTTCGTCAGCGGAGAGGGAGCAGCATTCCACACCGAAGCTTTTCGCCTGGGTCATCGAACGACGGATTTCGCTCCAGCGCTCAGGACTTCCGGCAAGCCTCAGCGACCCGACCTTCTTCCAGGCGATATGCTGCCCGGTCTCCTCCTCCAGCCGGTCGAACACCGCGACAGAATTCTGCATCAGCCGGGTGAGGTTGCGTTTTCCCCGAAGCTGGCCGACGAGGCCCGCCGCATGCCAGGTACAGCCATGGGTGAGCATGGCTTTTTCCACCAACAGCACGTCCTTGGCGCCGTCGCGGGCGAGGTGGTAGGCGACCGAGGTGCCGATGGCGCCACCGCCGATGATCAGGATATGGACGTGACGGTCTGCGCGAAATGACATATCGGAACCTCAGGCTTTGATCTTGTCCATGGCCGGGTCGAACATTGGCCCGAAGTGAAGGGTGGCCGCCGTCTTTTCCGCCGCAACCACGAGCTCGTAAGTTCCGCTCTTCAGATAGTCGTCGCTGACGCCGTCGGCATGGCGGACATAGCCGTAGCCGATGTTCTGGCCGAGCGTGTAGCCATAGCCACCGCTCGTCAGGTAGCCGACCGGCTGGCCGTTCCTGAGGATCGTCTCGCGGCCGGCGAGCACGATCGAGGGGTCGTCGACGGTGAAGCCCATCAACCGCTTCTTGAGCGGCTTACCAGCAAGGCCTTCCAGCGCCCGGCGACCGAGGAAATCGGTGTTCTTGCGCAGCTTCACCGCCCAGCCAAGGCCAGCCTCGAATGGCGTGTCGTTCGGCGTGATATCGGAGCTCCAGGCGCGGTAACCTTTTTCGAGGCGCAGGGATTCCAGCGCGCGGTAGCCGATGGGGCGGATGTCATGGGCTTTGCCCGCTGCCATCAGGGCGTCATAGACCTCACCAAGGGCTGTAATCGGGATATGCAGCTCCCAGCCGAGTTCGCCGACATAGGTGACCCGGAGCGCCCGAACGGTGGCGCCGGCAATCTCGATTTCACGGACATGGCCGAAGGGGAATGCCGTGTTCGAGACATCTGCAGCGGTGACGCCGGCGAGTACGTCACGCGCCCTTGGGCCCATGAGGGAGAGCGTACCCCAGTCTTCGGTGATGTCGGAGAGCGTGCAGTTGAGACCGGCGGGAATATGGTCAGATATCCAGCCGAAGTCGTGGGTGCGGAAACCCGTGCCGGTGACGATGTAGAATATGTCCTCGGCAATGCGGGCGACCGTTACGTCCGCCTCGATGCCGCCCCGGGTGTTGAGGAGCTGTGTGTAGGTCAGGCGGCCAACGGGCTTGTTCACGTCATTGGCGCAGATCCAATCGAGCGCCTTCAAGGTATCGGGACCTGAGAGTTCGTATTTCGCAAAGGACGACTGGTCGAAGACCCCGACCGCCTCGCGCACATGGCGATGCTCGTCGCCAACAGGCCCGAACCAGTTCTGCCGTCCCATCGAGTAAACATCCTTCGGCTCGGTGCCTTCAGGCGCGAACCAGTTAGGACGCTCCCAGCCGAGTTTGGAGCCGAAGACGGCGCAAGACGCCTTCAGGCGGTCGTAGAGCGGAGACACGAGGCGCGGGCGGCCGCTTTCATATTCCTCGTGGGGGAAGGCAATCGTGTAGTGCTTGCCATAGGCTTCCAGCGTGCGGTCGCACACCCATTGGCGGTCGCGATGCATGGCGGCGAAACGTCTGATGTCGACAACCCAGAGATCGAGCGGCGCTTCGCCGTCGATCACCCATTGTGCCAGCACCCAGCCAGCGCCACCACCCGACGCGATACCGAAGGCGTTGAAGCCTGCGCCGACGAACATGTTCTTGCATTCGGGCGCCGCGCCCAGAATGAAGTTGCCGTCGGGTGTGAAGCTCTCCGGTCCATTGATCATCTGCTTGACGCCGACCGTCTCCAGAGCGGGCACACGCTCGATCGCCTGGATCATGTGCTGCTCGAAATGGTCGAAATCATCATCGAACAGACGGAAGGCCCAATCATCAGGCAGATCGCCGGTGAGCCAGGGCTGCGGGTTGGGCTCATAGCCGCCCATGACAAGGCCGCCGACCTCTTCCTTGTAGTAGGTCCGCCGATCGGGGTCGCGGATCGTCGGTGCGTCGGTCGACAGTCCCTCGATCTTTTCGGTGATGATATACTGGTGTTTGACCGCCTGGAGGGGCACGTTGATGCCCGCCATCGCGCCGACCTGGCGCGCCCACTGGCCGGCGCAGTTGACGACCTTTTCACAGGAGACGTCGCCTTGGCTCGTCTTGACGGCTGTGATCCGGCCGTCCTTCATCTCGAAGCCGGTCACCCGCACGTTCTCCACGATCTTCGCGCCATGCATGCGCGCACCCTTGGCGAGCGACTGGGTGATGTCAGAGGGGCTCGCCTGACCGTCTGTCGGGAGCCAGCTGGCACCGACGAGATCATCGACATTCATCAGTGGCCACATCCGCTTGACCTCTTCGGGAGAGACGAGATGCATCTCCATTCCGAAGCTGCCGGCGGTGGTGGCGAGGCGCTTGAATTCTGTCCAGCGGTCCTGGTTGGTGGCAAGCCGCAGGCAGCCCGTCATCTTCCAGCCCGTTGCGAGCCCGGTTTCCGCTTCCAGCCCCTTGTAGAGCTCCACCGAATACTTCAGCACACGGGTGATCGAGGCTGAAGAGCGGAGCTGGCCGACGAGGCCGGCCGCGTGCCAGGTGGAGCCGGAGGTGAGGGCGCCCTGTTCGATGAGCAGCACATCGGCCTTGTGATCCCTGGCAAGATGATAGGCGGTGGAGCAGCCGATGATGCCGCCGCCAATGACGACGATTTGGGCGTGGGAGGGCAGGGTCATGAGGAGTGTTTCCCATAGACAGAGTTATAGTGGTCCAGCGCTTCTTGGAGGCGCGTGAGGTTCTCGGCCGTGTAGCCGACATAATCGGCCCCCGGTGCGTTCAGGTAGAGCTCGGAGGTCATGCTCCACATCGCCTCGCGCAGCAGCGAGGCGCATTGCATTGCGGCGAGCGAGCGACGGATCTCGGATGACGGCGGTCTGCCGAAATAGGCGATCAGGAACTCCTCTGATTGATCCGGGGTCAGCCCGGCATTGGAGGTTGCCCCTGCGAGATCGAACATCGCGGTCGAGAAGCCGGCATATTCGAAGTCGATCAACCAGAGTCTCGTCCCATCATCGAGGAGATTGGAGGGCAGAAGGTCGTTGTGCGCGAAGACAATCGGCAGGGGTGTCTGCGCGGCTTCCAGTTCCTCTGTGAGCACCAGGTATCGGGCAAGTTCCGGGGTCATCCGGCTATTGCCGGCCTCGAGCGTGCGGGCATAGTCGCGCACCACATGGAAGGGCCAGAACATGAAGCCGGCGCCGGTGACGTGACGCGGCATCTCCTTGTGGAAGCGTCGCAGCATCAATGCAATGCGTTCGCGTTCGACCGCGACGTCACTTGCTGAAAGCGTCTTGGCGTTGAGGAAGGCGGAGACCATCACGCCCGGTTCTGCATATTCCACCTTTGGAGCAAAGCCGGCCTCATGGGCGGCACGCGCCGTCATGAGTTCCCGGGTCCGGCAGACCTGATGAAAGGGATAATCCGTGCCGAAACGCACGACATGCCGGCCTGAGGCATCGGAAACGAGGAAGCTCTCATTGCTGAGGCCACCCTTGAGCACGGAGATCTCGATTGCCCCGTTCCAGCAGGGGAGGGCGGCGATGCGGTCTTCGAGTGTCGAATTCAGGGACAGATCTGTCATGCCATCCGCTCCCTCATCCGCGCCGCACCCGCCGAAATCAACCGATCGGCGATGATGGCGATAAAGGCGACCGCGAGCCCGGCGACGATGCCGCGACCGGTGTCGGCCTTGGTCAAGGCGATATAGACCTCCTGGCCGAGATCGCGGGTTCCGACTAGGGCCGTGATCACGAGCATGGAGAGCGCGAACATGATCGTCTGGTTCAGGCCGAGCATGATTTCGGGTAGCGCCAGCTTCAGCTTGATCTTGGTGAGGATCTGAAAGCGCGTGCAGCCCATGGCGCGGCCGGCCTCGACGACCTTCGGGTCGACGCGCTGGAGACCGAGGGCCGTGTAGCGGATCGCCGGTGTCACGGCATAGGCGACGATGGCGATCAGCGCCGTGAAGTCGCCGACGCGAAAAAGCATCACGGCCGGCATCAGATAGACGAAGGAGGGCAGCGTCTGCAGCGTGTCGATCGCCACCTGCAGCCAGCGCCAGACCCGCTCGCGCTCAGCCGCAAGGATGCCGATCGGAATGCCGATCAGGCAGGCGATGATAACCGAGATGCCGCAAAGATAGACCGTCACCATTGCCTTTTCCCATTGGCCGGTCGCGGCGATCAGGAAGGAGAGCGTGGCGGTGAGGGCGGCGAGCCTGAGCCCACCCAGCCGGTAGCCGGCAAGCGCCAGCAGGGCGACAACCCCCACCCAGGGGAGTTCGGCAAGGAAGCGTTTGATCGGCACCAGCAGATGCAGCAGGAGTGTCGTGCGGATCGCCTCCAGCACGTCGAAGAAGTTGATGTTGATCCATTTCACCACCTCGTTCCAGAAACTGCCCGTCGACAGTGTGAGATCGTCGGGCAGGGTGGCGAGGGCAGGCGAGATCAGGCTTGCCATGAGGCTGAAGACGATCACGGCAAGGCCTGCTGCCAGATAGGGGTGGCGCTGGATCGCGCTGTGGCCAGCAGTCGGGATTGTCGTCGGAATACCGGCCTTTCGCGCAAAGGCCTGGCTCAAACGGTCGAGGGCAACGGCGAGTGCCACGATCGCGAAGCCTGCTTCGAAGCCGGCACCGATGTCGAGACGACGAAGGGCTGCCAGCACATCGAAGCCGAGGCCGCCGGCGCCGATCATCGAGGCGATGATGACCATGTTGAGCGAGAGCATGATCACCTGGTTGACGCCGACCATCAGAGCGTCGGCAGCCGAGGGCACCATGATCTTCCAGGTCATCTGACGAGGGGTGCAGCCCACCATATGGCCAAGGTCGCGGATCTCCGACGGCACGGCTCTCAGGCCTAAGATGGTGATGCGGACCATCGGCGGCATGGCGTAGATCACAGTGCCGACGATGGCTGCGGTCGGACCAAAGCCGAAGAGGAACAGGATCGGCACCAGATAGGCGAAGATCGGAATGGTTTGCATCAGATCGAGCAGCGGCGAGATCGCTCGCTCGACCCAAGGCCAGCGGTAGCCAGCAAGCCCGAGAACGAGGCCGAGCGTGACGCCGATCGGAACGGCGACGAGAATGGAAGCAAGCGTCACCATGGCGCTCGACCATTGGCCGAATGCGGCGAGGAAGCCAAAGCAGATCACCACCAGTGCCGCCAATTTCCGGCCACCTGCATAATATCCCATCAGGCCGACCAGGATGATGACGCCGAGAAAGGAGATCGGTGGCACGATCTGGACTGCAGCGGATCCCTGGCCGGACAGAAACCCGGTGGAAAGCAGGCTGAGTGCAAATGTGTAGGGAATGTCGATGATATCAGCGACGAAACGGGTGAGGTCTGTGAAGGAAAAGAGGCCGAAGCTTGCTTCATTCACCAGCCATTTCATCCAGCCGCTGATGTGACGGGCAGCCGGTATCTGCCAGGTGCGCGGATAGTCGAAGGCCCATTTTGCGACCTGTGGGCCGCTCCACCAGACGAGCAGCACTGCGATTGTGGTGAGTGTCAGGACAATATTGGCCGGACGTTTGCGCGATGGGGCTCTGCCGATCCGGGTAGCATCGAATGGCTGTGCGGTCAGTGCGCTCATTGGCTCAGCCCTGCATCATCACGTCGACGACGTCACCACGTCGCAGCAGGCCTACGGGCCGCCCATCGGGATCAACGACACCGATCGTGTCGCCAGCGGTTGCAAACAGTGGGGCGGCCTCGGAGACGGAGGCTGTATGGCGGATCGTTATCGCGGGCAGGGCGGCCGTGGTCGCCGTCATGAGCGATGCGACCCTGACGACTTTCGAACGCGCGACGTTACGGGTGAATTCCGCCACGTAGTCGGTCGCCGGCGCAAGCACGAGTTCTTCCGGCGTGCCGGCCTGGACGATCTCGCCATCCTTCATGATCGCGATGCGATCGGCGAGCCGGATCGCTTCGTCAAAATCGTGGGTGATGAAGACAATGGTCTTCTTCAGCACCGATTGCAGGCGCAGGAACTCGTCCTGCATCTCGCGGCGGATCAGTGGATCAAGAGCGGAAAAGGGCTCGTCCAGGAACCAGAGTTCCGGTTCGACCGCGAGCGAGCGGGCGATGCCGACGCGTTGCTGCTGTCCGCCAGAGAGCTGGCGGGGAAAGACGGCTTCCTTCCCGGCGAGACCGACCAGTTCGACCATGCGCCGCGCACGGTCCTCGCGCTTCACCCTTTCGATGCCCTGGACCTCCAGCGGGAATGCGACATTGTCGAGCACCGTCAGATGCGGCAGCAGCGCAAAATGCTGGAAGACCATGCCCATCTGATGACGCCGGATCTCGATCATCCGCGCTTCGCTGGCCGAGAGCAGGTTTTCCCCGTTGAAGAGTATCTCGCCTGATGTCGGTTCGATCAGCCGTGACAGGCAGCGCACGAGCGTCGATTTACCAGAGCCTGAGAGGCCCATGATCACGAAGATCTCTCCGGTTCTTACCTCAAGGTTGACGTCTCTCACGGCACCAACCACACCGGCGCGCAGGAGGGACGCGGCGTCCGGCTTGCCGTTTGAGGAGGAGACGGCTTCGCGGGCGCCCGCGCCGAATATCTTCCAGACATTGCGGCAGACGAGTTTGGCTTCAGTCGACATGACAGTTCCGCTGGATCGCAGGACGGATGGCCCCGCCGGGGCCGCTCGAAAGAAGGGTCACCCGCGCCGATGGCGTGCGCGGGCGACCGAAGCCAGTCCGGCTATTTCTTGATCCATTCCGACCATTTGGCCTCGTTGGCCCCGACCCATTCGGCGACCACCTCATCGACCTTCTTGCCGTCGAGGTCGACCTTGGTGATCATCGCACCCATTTCGTCATTGTTGATGTTGAAGGCCTTGATGGCCTCGTGGGCTCCGGGCCACTTGTCCTTCAAGCCGGACCAGGCGACCTTCCAGATCGGACCGAAGGGCTTGCCGCAATCATAGGCCATGTCGGGGTTGGAGCCGGAGGCGGCGTCGGTGTAGCATTCCTTGGTATATTGCGGGAATTCGACCCATTCGCCCTTGTACTTTGCCGGGGCCCAATGCGGCGCATAGATCCACAAGAGAATTGGTGCCTGGCGCTGATAGGCGCTTTCCAGTTCCGCGAAGAGGGCTGCATCGGTTCCAGCATGGACCACCTCGAAGGGCAGGTCCAGCGCCTCGACGCGCTCGTCGTCAAACCCGCCCCAGGTGACCGGACCGCCGAGATAACGACCCTTTGGCGCCGTTTCCGCTGTAGAGAATGCCTCGGCACAGGCCTCTTCCTTCAACGCTTCCCAGTTGGGCAGGCCCGGGCATTTCTCCTTCATATATTCGGGAAACCACCATTCTTCCTTGGCCTGCATGCCCGTTTCGCCAAGGTTTTCGACCTTGCCGGTCGCGGTTGCGGCGTCCATCGCCTCACGGCCGGTCGTTTCCCAGATTTCCATGGCGACATGCAGGTCACCGGACTCGAGCCCGGCAAATTGTGCCAGGTAGTCGGCCTGGACATATTCCACGGAATATCCGGCCTTTTTCAGCACTTCACCCATGATCTGGGTGGTGATCAGCTGGCCCGTCCAGTCATGCAGGGTGAGCTTGATCGGATCGGTGGATTCCTGTGCCGAAAGCGGTGCGGCGAAGAATGAGGCGGTCATCAGAAGTGCGGTAGCGATTGTCCTCGGCATGCGGTCGAGCTGAAGCATTCGAGTTCTCCCAGTAGAGCCCGTTGAAAATCTACAGAACTGGCAAGGCACCCGGTCGTCGTTCCCCGTACTTTTCGTATCTGATGACGAGCGTGTGTAGGCCTTCAGTCTCTGGTCAACCGGGACGGCTTGTCAATCGCGTATTGTGGGTTTTTGTGATTTTGTGACCGATCATGTGGTATTTGGTCGGAAACTGAGTCACCAGGAAGTCCGGACGACGCACGGTAGATGCAAGAATGAGGGGAGCGCCATGCCGACATCGAAGAGACAGCGGGATATCCTGCGGGTTCTGGAGCATGAGGGCACGGTCTCCCTGTCGGTCCTGGCGCGCAAACTCGACGTCTCGCTAGAGACGATCAGGCGCGATATCAAGCCCCTTGCCGGCAGTGGCAGCCTGGTCAAGACGCATGGCGCCATCAGTCTCGCTTCCACGATCGGGGAGGCGCCCTTCGAGCGGCGCATGCGGGCAAACAGCGAGGCGAAGCGGCGGATCGCAGCAGCCGTTGCCGCAACGATCCGCGATGGCGACTCGATCATGATGGATACCGGCACCACGACGAGCTTTCTGGCGCGGGAATTGATCGGTCATCGACGGTTGACGGTGGTGACCAATTCGTCCGACATCGCCCGCACGCTGGCAACCCTGAATGACAACAGGGTCTATATGGCGGGTGGCGAATTGCGCAGCGACAACGGCGCGGCCTTCGGGACCACGGCCATCGATTTTGTCGGCCGGTTTTCCGTGACCCATGCGATCATTTCGACCGGTGCCGTCGATACAGAGGGCATGATGGATTATGATCTGGAAGAGGCGGAATTTGCCCGCACGGTTTTGACCCGCGGGCAGCGAAGGCTTGTTGTCACCGACCACAGCAAGTTTGGGCGGCAGGGTCTCGTCCGGGTATGCGGTTTCGAAGCGGTGGGTGAACTCGTCACCGATAAAGAACCGCCTTCCGACATCATAGAGAGCCTCGAAGCTGCAGGCAGTCGCCTCGTGGTCACCTAGACTTGAAGTGTCGATCGGCGACCGACGCGGGGCGGATACGGTAAATTCAAAGACATGGATGGCCTCAAAGGCTATGACGATCATCGCCGTTTGCGATGGATGCCACTTCTTTCCTCATTGCGACGTTGTCCCGCTCAATCGGCCCAAATCCGCGGCAAAAACCTCATGTCGTTCAGTGTTCGTTTTTGAAATTGGGCAGACCCTGCGCCGAATGATCGTGCGCAGAGCAGACAATTTGACGAAATCTGGACCGGATTGCAGGGGAAATGCGGCAGAATTTCTCTTTACAACATTTTTCAAGCCGATATGACACTGCGTCAGTGATCTAATACACAGGGCTGGCGGGTTGTCATTTTGCGACTTGCCCGGCCCTTTTATGGATTGCCGGCTCTGGCCCAATGCCAGGTCCGAAAAAACACGGGCGCGATCCACGTGCCGCGGAACCAAAAGAACCGGCGAGACGGGTTTCTGTCTTCGCCTTTGGGAGACTACTGATGAAAACCAAATTTGCCTTTGCCGCCTCTGCCCTGCTTGCGGCGACCTTCCTCTCGGGCGCTGCCAGCGCCAAGACCTTCGTATACTGCTCGGAAGGTTCGCCTGAGGGCTTCGACCCGGGCATGTACACCGCCGGCACGACCTTCGACGCTTCGGCTCACCCGGTCTACAGCCGCCTGATGGAATTCAAGCCGGGCACGACGGAAGCGGAAGCTGGTCTCGCCGAGAGCTATGAAGTCAACGCTGAGGGTACGGAATACACCTTCAAGCTGCGTCCGGGCGTCAAGTTCCACACCACCGAATTCTTCACGCCGTCGCGCGAATTCAACGCCGACGACGTCATTTTCTCGCTTGAGCGCCAGATCAAGGCTGACCATCCGTGGAACCAGTATGTTGCTGGCACCTCCTGGGAATATGCCGCTGGCATGGGTTTCCCCGAGCTGATCAAGACGATCGAGAAGGTTGATGACCTGACGGTCAAGATCACGCTCAACAAGCCGGAAGCGCCGTTCCTCGCCAACCTCGCAATGCCCTTCGCCTCGATCCTGTCGAAGGAATATGCCGACAAGCTCGAAGCTGACGGCAAGAAGGAACAGCTGAACCAGATGCCGGTTGGCACTGGTCCGTTCTCGTTCGTCGGTTACCAGCAGGATGCCGTCATCCGCTTCAAGAAGAACGCCGACTATTGGGGTGGCGCACCGAAGATCGACGATCTGGTCTTCGCGATCACCACCGATGCCGCCGTTCGCTACCAGAAGCTCAAGGCTGGCGAATGCCACCTGATGCCGTTCCCGAACGCCGCCGACGTCGAAGCGATGAAGTCCGACCCGGCGCTGACGGTCATGGAGCAGGAAGGCCTCAACGTCGCCTACCTCGCCTACAACACGACCCAGGCTCCGTTCGACAAGCCGGAAGTCCGCAAGGCACTCAACAAGGCGATCAACAAGGAAGCCATCGTTGATGCCGTCTTCCAGGGCATGGCAACACCTGCCAAGAACCCGATCCCGCCGACCATGTGGTCCTACAACGAAGCGACCGTCGACGACGCCTATGACCTCGACGCTGCGAAGAAGGAACTCGAGGCTGCCGGCGTCAAGGATCTTTCGATGAAGATCTGGGCTATGCCTGTATCGCGTCCCTACATGCTGAACGCACGCCGTGCGGCTGAAATCATGCAGGACGATTTCGCCAAGGTCGGCGTCAAGGTCGAGATCGTATCCTACGAATGGGCCGAATACCTCGACCGTTCGAAGGCCAAGGATCGTGACGGTGCCGTCATGCTCGGCTGGACCGGCGACAATGGCGACCCGGACAACTTCCTCGACACCCTGCTCGGCTGCGAAGCTGTCGGCGGTAACAACCGCGCTCAGTGGTGCAACGAGGAGTTCAACGCGCTGGTGAAGAAGGCCAAGGTCACCTCTGACCAAGCCGAGCGCACTAAGCTCTATGAAGACGCACAGACCGTGTTCAAGCGCGAAGCACCTTGGGCCACGATCGACCATTCTCTCTCGGTCGTTCCGATGCGCAAGGAAGTCTCCGGCTTCGTCCAGAGCCCGCTGGGTGACTTTACCTTCGAAAACGTCGACATCGCCGAGTAATCGGAGCGAACACTCTTTCGCCGCGGGCCATTGCGCCCGCGGCGATCGTCGTTGAAGCTGCCGGCAATGCCGCCGCGCTTCGGTTCGAAGTCCGCAGCGATCTCTCGAGCAGACCCGGAATGCCGCGCGCGCCGGGACAGACCATCACAAGAAAAACAACAGGTCCTCATATGTTTGGCTTTCTCTTGCGTCGGCTTGCCGTCCTGATCCCGACTTTCGTCGGCGTCTCGATCATTGCCTTCGCCTTCATCCGGCTGCTGCCGGGCGACCCCGTCGCGCTTCTGTCTGGCGAACGGGTGATGTCGCCGGAGCGCCATGCGGAAATCAGCGCCCAGCTCGGTCTCGATCGGTCGCTGTTCGTGCAGTATTTCGATTATCTCGGCGGCGTTCTGACAGGTGACTTCGGCACCTCGATCGTCTCGAAGAGCCCGATCATCGACCAGTTCTTTGCGTTGTTCCCGGCAACAGTCGAACTGTCGCTCTGTGCGATCCTGCTGGCCGTGGCACTCGGCGTTCCCGCCGGCATCATTGCGGCGATCAAGCGCGGATCGGTCTTCGACCAGACGATGATGGGCATTGCGCTGGTTGGTTATTCGATGCCGATCTTCTGGTGGGGTCTTCTGTTGATGATCCTGTTCTCCGGCATGCTGCAGTGGACACCGGTATCGGGTCGCATCTCGCTGATGTTCTTCTTCCCGCCGGTCACCGGCTTCATGCTGATCGACTCGCTGCTCTCGGGCCAGAAGGGCGCCTTCGCCTCTGCCGTCAGCCATCTGATCCTGCCGACGGTCGTGCTCGCGACCATTCCGCTTGCCGTCATCGCCCGCCAGACCCGCTCGGCCATGCTGGAAGTGCTGTCGGAAGACTATATCCGCACGGCCCGCGCCAAGGGCCTTTCGCCGTTCCGCGTCGTCAGCCTGCATGCACTGCGCAACGCGATGATCCCGGTGATCACCACGATCGGCCTGCAGATCGGCGTCATGCTGGCCGGCGCCATCCTCACCGAAACGATCTTCTCCTGGCCGGGCATTGGCAAGTGGATGGTCGACAGCGTGTTCCGTCGTGACTACCCGGTCATCCAGGGAGGTCTCCTCCTGATTGCCGGCATCATCATGGTCGTGAACCTCATCGTCGACCTGCTCTACGGGCTGATCAATCCGCGCATCCGCCACTAGAAGGATAAAATCCCATGGCAGAGATATCCCCCAGCCAGCCGGTCACCAGCGCGCAGATGCGTCGCCAGATGCTGGCCGAATTCTGGTTTTACTTCTCCGAAAACCGCGGTGCCGTGATCGGCCTCGTCGTCTTCGTCGCTCTTGTGCTGATCGCCGTTTTTGCCGGCGTGATCGCACCCCACTCGCCTTTTGAGCAGTATCGCGAGGCGGTTCTCCTGCCGCCGGCCTGGCTGGAAGGCGGCAACTGGAGCTATCCGCTCGGCACCGATCCGGTCGGACGTGACATCCTTTCGCGGCTCATCTACGGCTCGCAATACTCGCTGTTCATCGGCGTCTTTGTCACCACGCTATCGCTGACCACAGGCATCGCGATCGGTGTCATCGCCGGTTATTACGGCGGCTGGCTCGACACGGCGATCATGCGCCTGATGGACATCATCCTGGCTTTCCCGTCGCTGCTTCTGGCGCTCGTGCTGGTCGCAATCCTCGGTCCGGGCCTCACCAACGGCATGATCGCGATTGCGCTCGTGCTGCAGCCGCATTTCGTCCGCCTGACCCGTGCGGCCGTCATGTCGGAAAAGACGCGTGACTATGTGACGGCGGCACGTCTTGCCGGTGCAAGTCCGCTCCGCCTGATGTTCAAGACGATCCTGCCGAACTGTATGGCACCGCTGATCGTCCAGGCGACGCTGTCCTTCTCGAACGCCATCCTCGATGCCGCCGCTCTCGGCTTCCTCGGCATGGGCGCCCAGCCGCCGGCGCCTGAATGGGGCACCATGCTCGCCGAAGCGCGCGAGTTCATCCTGCGTGCCTGGTGGGTCGTCACCTTCCCGGGTCTTGCCATCCTGATCACCGTTCTCGCCATCAACCTGATGGGTGACGGGTTGCGCGATGCGCTTGATCCCAAGCTGAAGAGGTCCTGATCATGGCACTTCTCGACATCAAAAACCTGACCGTCCAATTCGAGACCTCGACCGGCTGGTTCAAGGCGGTCGATGGCGTGTCGCTGTCGGTCGAACCGGGTGAAGTGCTTGCCATTGTCGGCGAGAGTGGCTCCGGCAAATCGGTCGCCATGCTTGCTGTCATGGGCCTTCTGCCCTGGACGGCAAAGATCACCGCCGACCACATGCTCTTCCAGGGCCGCGACATTCAGAAGATCTCGGCTGCCGAACGGCGCAAGCTGATCGGCAAGGACGTGGCGATGATCTTCCAGGAGCCGGTGGCCAGCCTCAACCCCTGCTTCACCGTCGGCTTCCAGATCGAGGAAGTCCTGAAGCTGCATATGGGGCTGGGCAAGGCAGAACGCCGCGCCCGCGCCATCGAACTTTTCAACCTGGTCGGTCTGCCCGATCCGGCCGAGCGCCTCAATCACTTCCCGCACCAGATGTCGGGCGGCCAGTGCCAGCGCGTGATGATCGCGATTGCGATTGCCTGCAACCCGAAGCTCCTGATCGCCGACGAGCCGACGACCGCGCTCGACGTGACGATCCAGAAGCAGATCCTCGACCTTCTGATGCAGCTCCAGGCCGAGACCGGCATGGGCCTCATCATGATCACCCATGACATGGGTGTGGTCGCCGAGACTGCAGACCGCGTCATCGTCCAGTACAAGGGCAAGAAGATGGAAGAAGCCGACGTGCTCTCGCTGTTTGAAAGCCCAAAGAGCGCCTACACGCAGGCCCTGCTTTCGGCGCTCCCCGAAAATGCCACCGGCGACCGCCTGACCACGGTCTCCGACTTCCTGGCCGCCGCTGAAACGGGAGGGGCTGCATGAGCACCGAAACACAGACCCCGATGCTGGAAATCCGCGACATCAAGCGCGACTACCGCGTACCGCAGGGCATGTTCAAAGACGACAAGATTGTTCACGCCGTGAAGGGCGTGTCCTTCAAGCTCGACAAGGGTAAGACGCTCGCAATCGTCGGGGAAAGCGGTTGTGGCAAGTCGACGTTAGCCCGCATCCTGACCTTCATCGACGAGCCGACGGGCGGAGAACTCCTGATAGACGGCCAGAAGGTCGACTTGCGTCCAGGCCACCTGACGGCCGACATGCGCCAGAAGGTGCAGATCGTCTTTCAGAACCCCTATGGCTCTCTCAATCCGCGCCAGAAGATCGGCGACGTGCTGGGTGAACCACTGCTGATCAATACCAAGATGAGCGATGCGGAGCGGCGTGAACGGGCAACCGAGATGCTGATCAAGGTCGGCCTCGGCCCCGAGCATTACAACCGGTACCCGCACATGTTCTCCGGCGGCCAGCGCCAGCGTATCGCGATTGCCCGCGCCTTGATGCTCAACCCGAAACTTCTGGTGCTTGATGAGCCGGTTTCGGCACTCGATCTTTCGGTACAGGCCCAGGTGCTGAACCTGCTCTCGGATCTGCAGGAAGAGTTCGGCCTGACTTACGTCTTCATCAGCCATGACCTCTCGGTCGTGCGTTACATCGCCGATGAGGTGATGGTGATGTATTACGGCGAGGCGGTCGAATATGGCACGCGCGAGGCGGTCTTCTCCGACCCGCAGCATGCCTATACGCGCACGCTCTTTGCCGCGACCCCGAAAGCAGATGTCGAGTCGATCCGGGCGCGCATGGCCAAGCGCGGCAAGATTGCTGCCGTGGCCGGCTGAAGTCGAATCAACACGAAATTAAATGGGGGAGGGGGCGCTCAACGGCGCCCCTTTTCTTATTCCGGCAGGTAGCCGTAGGTAATCTTCGGGCTATCGAAGACCATGGTCGAGCGGATCGTCTTGATTTCCGCCAACCGATCGAACTCCTGCCAGATCAGCCGCTTGAAATCGGCCATGTCGCGGACCGAGATCTTGAGCAGGAAATCGAAATCGCCGGCAACCGCGTGGATCTCGATGACTTCGGCGAGCTTGCCGACATGCGCGATGAAGCGTTCGCCGACCTGCGGCGTGGTGCGGTCGAGGGTGATCTCGACAAAGGCCTGCAGGCCGAGGCCAACCCGCGATGGATCTATCACGACAGTCTGGCGGATCACACCGGCGGCATAGAGGCGCGCCAGACGTCGGGAGAGCGGCGCAGCCGTCAGGCCGACGCGATCGGCAAGTTCCGCATTGCTGAGATCAGCATCCCGCAACAGGCAGGCGATGATCCTACGATCGATCCTGTCGAGTTCGAGTGTCGAGGCTTCCGTCATTTCATCCATTCTCACACATATGCGCACCATTATTGCGCCATTTGCGGAATGTGCGCAATCGACTGCACGTCGAATACAGGGCCTGCTCGCAAATGCGCAGAGACTTTGCGCGCAAAACTTGCTATCTCTTCGGCATCTCAACACCCAGGCCAAGGTCCATCATGTTCGACAAGCTCGCCTCCCAGCCGAACGATCCGTTGCTCGCCCTGATCGGGCTCTATAATGCCGACAGCCGTGCGGACAAGATCGACCTCGGCGTTGGCGTCTACCGTGACGACCTGGGCAATACGCCTGTGCTGCGCTCGGTCAAAGCTGCTGAAAAGCTGCTGCTGGAGACCCAGGCCAGCAAGTCTTACGTGGCGCCGGAAGGTGACCGCGTCTTCCTCGATCTGCTGTGGGATCTTGTTGGCGGCAAGGCGACGGGCAAATTTGCAGCAGGCGTCCAGACGCCCGGTGGCTCGGGCGCGCTGCGTCTCGCCTCCGACCTGATCGCACGGGCTGGAACCGGCCGCCTGCATCTCGGTCTGCCGAGCTGGCCCAACCATGCCGGCATCTTTGGCGCGACGGGCCTCAGTGTCGAAACCCATTCCTATTTTGACGTACCAACCCAGGAAGTGCGCTTCTCCAGCGTCATGAAGGCCCTGACGGACGCCCAGCGCGGCGACGCGGTCCTCATCCATGCCAGTTGCCACAACCCGACAGGCGCCGGCTTTACCGCGTCGCAATGGGAGGAACTCGCATCGGTAATTGCCGAGCGTCGGCTGATCCCGCTGATCGATTCCGCCTATCAGGGTTTTGGCACAGGGATTGAAGAAGACGTGGCCGGACTTCGCACGCTGATTGCGGCTGCACCCGAAGCGCTCGTCGCCGTCTCCTGCTCGAAATCCTTCGGCATCTATCGCGAGCGCACGGGCGCGATCTTCGCTGTGGCCGATACGCAGGCGGCGGCCGACACTGCCCGCTCGAACCTCGTCACCATGGCGCGCACCAGCTATTCCATGCCGCCGGATCATGGCGCCGCCGTCGTGCGCACCATCCTTGCCTCCGATGTTCTGCGCAAGGACTGGATGGACGAGCTCAACGCCATGCGCGGCCGCCTGCAGGGGCTTCGCCGCGAACTTGCAAGCGCTCTCGCCGACGGCTGGCAACTGGCACCGCAGATCGCCGAACAGCAGGGCATGTTCTCGCTTCTGCCGCTGACGGAGGCCGATGTGCTGACGCTGCGCAAGGAGCATGGCATCTATATGCCGACCTCCGGCCGCATCAACATTGCCGGGCTGAAGAGCGCCGATATCCCGCGCGTTGCCGCCGTCCTGAAACCGCTGCTCGGGTAAGACCATGACGACCACGACCGCAATGATCGAGGCGCGCGCCGAGCGGCACCGCCTCTATGAAGACGTGCTTGCGATGATCTCCGGCACGATGTTCGTGTCGCTCGGCACACTGATCTACACCAAGACCATGCTGACCGTCGGATCGAGCGCGGGATTGGCATTGCTGCTGTCCTATACGAGTGGCTGGGGCTTCGGACTGATCTTCTTCCTGATCAACCTGCCCTTCTTCATTCTCGCCGTCAAACGCATGGGCTGGGCCTTTACGCTGCGCACCTTTACCGCCGTGGCGCTGGTCTCGGTCCTGTCCAAATTGAACGCTGAATGGATCGACTTCTCCCATCTCGATCCCCTGTACGCGACGATCATCGGTGGCGGACTGATTGGGACCGGACTGTTGATGCTGTTTCGCCATCGGACCGGGCTCGGTGGCATCAATATCCTGGCAATGTATTTGCAGGAAAAGATCGGGCTTCGAGCCGGCTACTTCCAGCTTGGCGTCGATCTCTCGATCCTCGCCGCCGCCTATTTCGTGCTTCCTGCCGACCGACTGGCACTCTCGGTGCTCGGCGCCGCGATTGCCAACCTGATCCTGGCAATCAACCACAAGCCTGGTCGCTATATGGGTTTGAGTTGACGCTCTCGCCGCTTCCGGCAGCTATCCATTCCTTGACCCGCTATGGTCCGCTGTTATGATTACGGTCTTGCTTGAAAGACAAGACCGGGGCGCATGAATGACAGTGACCGTCAAAATTGCTGAGCCCAAAGGGCAGCTCTCGGAGCTTCTGGACAAGGTCGAGGCTGGAGAGGACATCATCATTGCGCGCGGCGACGTGCCGATCGCGCGTCTCTCTCAGATTCCCCAGAGGCATGCAGTCGCTGAGTTGATTGCCACGATCAGATCACAACGCGAGCTTCGGAGCGCGGTGAGCAGCAGCCAGATTAAGGCTTGGCGTGACGAGGGTCGCTCGTAGCCATGGCGTTTGTGCTGGATGCCTCGATTGCAGCAGCATGGTTCCTTCCAGATGAGAACAGTATTGTCGGTGGCTTCTCTTGGGACTCGAATCAGAGGCAGCCATCGTGCCAACATTGTTCTGGTTCGAGATACGCAATGTCCTGATGATGGCGGAGAGGCGTGGCCGTCTGCAAGAGGGCGAAGCCAGCCGGTGCATAGGCAGTTGCGAAGCCTACCGATTGAAGACCTTGGCTCTGGTTCGGACGACCAGATACTCGAACTCGCTCGGCGTCATGGTCTCAGCGCCTATGACGCAAGCTATCTGGCGTTGGCCTTGGATCAAAACCTGCCGCTTGGCACAAGCGACAGGCAGTTGGCTGCAGCGGCGCTGCGCGAGAGCGTCGAGATTATTGACAGCTGAAGTCCGTCACCCCAGTGCCGCGTCGACAATCACCATCGGGCGCCCCTGGGTGCATGCCTCGATCCGCGCCTCGACATGGTAGACGTCGCGGAGCAGGGCAGGGGTGATCACCTCGAGGGTTGCGCCGCTCACCACCAGCCGGCCATCGGCAACCACCAAAGCGTGGTCGCAATAGCGAAGAGCATGGTTCAGATCATGCAGGGCGATGAGAACCGCGATGCCCGTCTCGCGGGCAAGCCTGTGCATGAACTGCAGAACCTCGATCTGGCGAAAAAGGTCGAGTGCTGACGTGGGCTCGTCCATCAGCAGGATTTCCGGCTTGCGCACCAGGGCCTGGGCGATCGCCACCAGCTGGCGCTGGCCGCCCGACAGCTCGCCGAGATCGCGAAAGGCGAGATCGGTAATGCGCAAGGCTTCGAGAATGCGGTCGATCTCGACAAGTTCGCTGTCTGCAACCTTCCAGCCGGATCCCTGTTTCGATGCCAAAAGCACGCTTTCGTAGACGGTCAGTACGGCGTTGGCGCCGGTGTCCTGCGGCATGTAACAGATCGGCCGCAGGCTTTCTTCGCCGCTCACATGCACAATACCGTCGCCCTTCAACAGGCCGGCAATACGCTTGAACAGGGTCGACTTGCCGGCGGCATTTGGGCCGATCACGGCTGTGAGCGCACCACCTGTGATGTCCGATGTCGTGATCTCGGAAAAGACCCGGTGGCGGCCATACTGGGCGCCGACGGCTTCAAGCCTGAGGGCTACCATGCGCGCCTCCTGTTGGTGAAAATGAGCGAGAAGAAGAAGGGAACCCCGACCAGCGCCGTGATCACGCCGATCGGCAGGATCGCGCCGGGGATCAGCATCTTCGAGACGACCGACGTCACGGACAGGAGCAGCGCGCCGCAGATGACCGACCCCGGCAGGAAGAAGCGCTGATCTTCGCCGACCAGCATGCGGGCGATGTGTGGGCCGACGAGACCGATGAAGCCGATCGTGCCGACGAAGGAGACGGGGATCGCGGCCAGGAGGCTGACCAGCATCATTGTCTCAAGCCGCAATGCCTTGACGTTGACGCCGAACGAGGCCGCCTTGTCATCACCAAGGCGCAGTGCCGTCAGCGCCCACGCGCGACGGGCAAAGAGGGGCACGCAGACGATCAAAACCGTGAAGGTCACAGCCACCTTCGCCCAGGTTGCTTTGGTGAGCGAGCCCATGGTCCAGAAGACGACGGCCGCGAGCGCCTGCTCGGAGGCCAGATATTCGAGCAGCGACAGAAGCGCATTGAAGGTGAAGACCAACGCAATGCCAAGCAAAACGATCGTCTCGACAGTCACACCCCTCAGCGTCGAGACGCTGTAGATGAACAGCGAGGCGAGCATGGCCATCAGGAAGGCGTTGATCGGCACCATATATTGCACGGCGGCGGGAAACACGGCAACGCCGGCGACCAGGCCGAGGGCTGCACCAAAGCCGGCCGCGGCAGAGATACCGAGCGTGAACGGGCTCGCCAAGGGATTGGCGAGGATCGTCTGCATCTGTGCGCCCGCAAGCGACAGGCAGGCACCGACTGTCACCGCCATCAGCGCGATCGGCATGCGGATGTCCCAGATGACGACGCGCAACTGGTTGCTGGCGCCAGCTGGGTTCCAGATGGTCGAGATGACCTCGGAAAGGCTATAGCGCGCCGGTCCGTAGGCCATGTCGACGGCAATGCTGAAGACCAGGGCCAGGACGAGCAGGCCAAGGATCCCCGTGCGCCGCGCGGCCATGGCGCGATAACGCCCACGCCCTTCTGCAATCTCGACAGTTTCGGCAGCGATTGCCATCAGTTCGTCTCCTCGTTGAGGGAGGCAAAATAGCCGGGCTTGTAATCGACCGGGAGGAACGTCTCGTGGAAGTCGCGGAAGGTCTGGTCAGGATCGAGATCGGCAAAAATGTCCGGATGGAACCACTTGGCGAATTGCTGGACCGCCACGAATTCGTAGGGCACGCCGTAAAACTGGTGCCAGACGGCATGCACCTTGCCGGTCTTCATCGCCTTCAGCTCGGGAAAGCCGGTGCGCTGCATCAGGCTCGTGAGCTTTGCTCGCGCAGCCTGCGGATCTGCTCCCCGGCCGACATGGACGAAACGGTTCGTCTTTGATTCCGCTGCCCAGTTCGAGCCTGTCGCGATGTACTGGTCGGGGTCCTCGATGATCAGCTGCTCGAGATTGAGGTCGCCAAAGGTCGTCTTGATGACGTCGGCGGCAATGTTGTGGCCGCCAGCCTGCTCGACCATCTCGCCGAAGTTATACGGACCGAAGCTGCGGCAGCAGCTGTTTTCCGCATCATTGCCCGGCGCGCGCTCGATGAAGACCTTCGGGCGCACAAGGTTCGGCGCAGCCGCAAGCCGATCGGTGACGCGTGCGAGTTGCGCGCGACGATAGGCGATCAGCTCTTCGGCCTTTGGCTCCGCGCCGAAGACCTGGCCCAGGATGCGGATGCTTTTTTCCGTGTTCTTGGCGGCATCGACGCGGAAGTCCACATAGACGATCGCGATGCCGGCGGCGGCAGCCTTTTCTTCGATGCCGGCTTCGGCCGCGACCTTCTGGGATTCCAGATTGAGCGTGATGACGTCAGGCCCTAGCGCAATCGCAGCTTCCAGGTCGAATGTGTTGTTCGGGACGTAACCGAAGCGCGGAAGCGTGGCGAGTGCGGGAAAGCGCTCAGCATAGGCCGTGTAGCTGTCCGGATCCTTGGTGAAGAAGTCGTCGCGCCATCCGACGATATGATCGAGCAGGTGGTCACCCGTCAGGGCGGCAATCGTGTGGATCTGCCGGGCCTCGCCGACCAGGACGCGCTTGGCCGGCAGTTCGATCTCCACCTTTCGACCGGTGATGTCGATGATCTCGGCGGCGCGCGACGGCGAGGCCAAAACGGTCGAAAGGGCGATCAACGCCCCGAAAAACTTGGTCATCATTACAATGTCATCCTAAAAAGGACCGGCACCCACCATGTTGATGAGGGCGCCGGTCGCTTTATCGTCAGGAGCCGGCTTTCAGCGAGGCAAAGTAACCCGGCTTGTAGTCGACCGGCAGGAACTGCTCATGCATTTCCTTGAAAGTGGCGTCGGCATCGAGGTCCTTGAACAGGTCCGGATGCAGCCACTTGGCGATCTGCTGTACGGCGACGAACTGGTAGGGGCTGTTGTAGAACTGGTGCCAGATCGCGTGCACATTGCCGTCCTTCACCGCCTTGATGTCGGTAAAGGCGGGGCGCGTCATCAGGTCTGCGAGCTTGCGTTGCGCTTCGGCTTTGTCGGCCCCGGGACCAACGCCGACCCACTTGCCACCGGGAACGTAGAGTTCCCAGTTCGAGCCGGTGATGATGACCTGGTCGGGGTTGGAGGCGATGATCTGCTCCGGATTGACAGTGCCGAACGTGCCCGGGATGAAATCCTTGGCCATGTTCACGCCGCCGGCAAGCTCAACCATCTTGCCGAAGTTCTCGTTGCCGAAGGACATGCAGCAATCATCGGAATAGCCACCGGCGCGCTCCATGAAGACGACCGGCTTCTTGAGGTCGGACTGCTTGGCCAGCACGTCGGTGACGCGGGCGATCTGCTCGTCGTGGAACTTGACGAACTCCTCGGCGCGCTCTTCCTTGCCGAACAGCTTGCCGATGATGCGCATGGAATCATCCGTGTGCTCCATCGGCTTTTCACGGAAGTCGATGTACACGAGCGGAATGCCGACGGCGGCGAGCTTCTCGATATAGCCACTTTCTTCGGTCGCGGACTTCGCTTCCGTGTTCATGATGATGACATCGGGCTTAAGGGCAACCGCCTGTTCGATGTCGAAGGTGCCATCCTTCATGCCGCCGAAGGTCGGGATCATTTCCATCTCCGGGAACTTCTGGAGGTAGATGTTGTATCCGTCGAGGTCGGCCTTCTTGAAGTCGTCGCGCCAACCGACGACGCGGCCGAACGGCTTTTCGGTGTCGAGGGCTGCGGTGAAGTAGATCTGGCGGCCTTCGCCGAGAATGACGCGTTCGACCGGCACAGTCACTTCGACCTCACGGCCGGTGATGTCCTTGATCTTCACGGTCTCACCTGCGAAGGCTACACCTGAAAGAAGAGCGAGCGAAATCGCGGCGGCGGCGGCCACCTTCTCCATCTTGAACACAGTCACATCTCCTGTTTGCGATTGTGTCGTGATCTATGTTTTTATGACTTTCCCAGTCAACAATTTTCTTTTAGAAGTGTTCCAACCTCCACAGTCCAGCCGGAAGACACTATATTATGCAAGCGCTTAGCTCCTATTCCAATCATGATCTGCGCGACGAGATCAAGGCCTACTGGTCACTCCGAGCGGAGACTTTCGATACGCAACCAGGCCACGAGATTTTTTCGGAAGAAGAGCGGGCGGCCTGGCATGCGCTGTTCAGGAAGCATCTGGGAGAGGGCGAGGGGAGAGCCGCCCTGGACCTTGCCTGTGGAACGGCCGTCGTTTCGCATCTGCTCGACGATCTCGGCTTCCAAGTGACCGGGCTCGATTGGTCGGAGCCGATGCTGGAGCGGGCGCGGGCGAAGGCTGCCAAGCGCGGTCGAAAGATCCGTTTCCTGGTGGGGGATGCAGAACGGACCATGGAGCCAGATGCGTCCTATGAGGTGATCACCAATCGCCATCTGGTCTGGACCCTGGTCGATCCGCTCGCCTGTTTCCGTGAATGGCACCGTGTGCTGAAGCCTGGTGGCAAGGTCCTGATCGTCGATGGCGATTTCGTCAATACCTCGACACTGACCCGTCTGCTGAAGCGTTTGACCCAGCTTGCTTCACGACTCGGTCTTGCCCGGGATGCCCTGCACGGCGCACCGAACGCCGACATGGCGGAAACCCATAACCGCATCCTCTCGGCCGTCTACTTCTCGCAAGGGGCGCGGTCGGATGCTGTCGCGGCCCTCCTGAAGGAGGCGGGCTTCTCGAAGGTGACGATCGACACCGACATGTCGGCCATCCATCGCACCCAGCGAAAGAATTTTTCGCTGCTCAAGGGCCTCGAGCGGGCGACCCAGCATCGCTACGCGATCTGCGCCGAGAAGTAGGATCTGGTGAGTGGCGTCCGGGTTGTCTTGCGGTCCGGAGCAAAAAGGAACACCTTTCATCGATGATGATGTTACTGAGGCGAGCATGGCAACGACTGTCACATCAAAAGGACAAGTCACGATTCCAAAGCCGGTCCGCGACCTGCTTGGCATCGTTCCCGGCAGTAAAGTCGAATTCTGCCGCACGGAGGACGGAAGCGTCGTCCTGATACTCGCCGATGCACAGTCCACGAACAACCGATTTACCCGTTTGCGTGGCCATGCTGGGCGAGGGCTCTCAACAGACGAGATCATGGCGCTCACTCGGGGCGAAAAGGCGTGATCCTCTCTGAGGCCCCATTCGATCCCAATGAGCTTGTTGATCTGGTTGCCGACGATCCTGTCTGTCTCAAGTGGTCGACCGCACAGATCGGACTGCGTCTGATTTTTCCTGGCCGATGGTTGACGTCGCCCCAACAACGTCGCATGCGGACCGGGATTCTGCGATTTCCGCCGCCCGCGCGGCGCAAGGTCCCTATAGCATGATGCTCAACGTCATCGCTTGCTAGCGACGCCCCTTCCTGCCGGAGACACTCCATCCCGTGACAACTGTCCTTCTCGATGCAAAGCCCCTCGATTTTGTCGCTCTCGACGCCATCGGTAGCGGCGCTGTAGCCGTTGCCATAAGCCCCGAGGGCATGGCCCGTGTCCGCGAGAGCCGGCGCGGGCTCGAGGCAGCGATTGCACGCGGCGAAACGATTTACGGTGCCAATACCGGCGTCGGCGCGATGAAGGACACGGACTGGAACGAAAGCGAGCTTGGACAATTCAATCTCGGTCTCGTGCACGCCCATCATTTCGGTACGGGCGCGCCCTTTCCCATTCCGACCGTACGCAAAGCGATCGCCATTCGCATCAATACTGCACTGACCGGCTATTCCGGCTGCTCGCCACAGCTGGTCGAGGCCTTTGCAGCACTTCTGGATCGGGACGTGATCCCGGTCGTCCGTCGCACCGGCTCGATCGGCTGCGCCGATATCGGCCTGATGGGGCAGATCGGTTCGGTCCTGACCGGGGTCGGCGAGGTCTATTATCGGGGACTGCGCCGTAAGACGGCGGATGTGTTTGCCGAACTCGGCATGGTGCCACTCAAGCTCGCGCCACGCGACGCGCTCGCCTCGCTCTCCGTGAACGGCGTTGGCTATGCGGCAAGCGCCGTGGCCGTGCGCGACGCCGCCCGCGTGCTGCGCGTGCTGATGGCGACCTCGCTGATGTCATCGGCGACGCTCGGGGCTGCCCGCGCGCCTTGGCGATCTGCCGTCACGGTTGGCTGTGCGACGCAGTCCCAGGTCGGCCGCTGGCTCACTGAAACATCGGCAGACTGGCAATGGAACGACGCGTCCCATGTTCAGGATCCCTTGAGCCTGCGCATGCTGCCGCAGATCTTCGGCGTGGCGATCGCTGAGATATCGCGTATCGGTGAGGTCATTCTGAAGGCGACCGGCCGCAGCGACGACAACCCGGTGGTGGTCGAGGGTGAGGTGCTGACATCGGGCGGTTCGCTGCCTTTGGAAGTGGCTATCGCCATGCAGGCAGGCCAGTTGGTGATTGCCCATGTCGCGCGCAACGTCTTCAACCGTTGCGTCCTGCTCGCCAATGGGGGACGGCGTGACCTGCCGGTCAATCTTGTGCCCGGCGGTGCCGTTGCTACCGGTTTCGGGCCAGCGCTGAAGCTGGTCGGAGATCTCTACATGCGCGTGACGTCGATGACCGCCGCACTGTCTCCGCAATCCCTGGTGGTCGCAGGCGGCATCGAGGATGAAGCTGCTTTCCTACCGCTGATCGTCGAGCGTTTCGAACGCCAGGTGGAAGCTCTCAAGCGCATGGCGGCATTAGAGGCGATGTTCGCCGCCCAGGGTAACGATATCCTTGGAGATCGACCGGAGGGTATTGCCGGCCTGCTGCAGGAGGTCACAAGAGGCCATTCTGCATTTTACCGTTCCGATCGCCCGCTATCGTCGGAAGTGGAGGCGCTGGAAGATGATCTTGCCGCCCAAGCCACATTGTCGCGAATTGTCGCCGAGGCCCCTCTCGATGGCTTCGACAGCTTCTTCGCCCTTTCGATCGCTGGCTGATCCGCGTCGTCGATGCTCGCAATTTGCAGTCGACGGCGCCAGCCCGGAACAGTATTCACGGGGCAGACCCGGATGAGGAGGAATACATGGGACGGATCGTGGCGATCGGCGAATGCATGGGCGAGCTTTCGGAAACGGGGACCCCGGGCATGCTCTCCATGGGCTTTGCCGGCGATACCCTGAACACCGCCTGGTATCTGAAGCGCAGTCTGGGGGATGGCTGGGAAGTCGATTATCTGACGGCTGTGGGCACGGACATGCTCTCCCAGCGGCTTGTCGATTTCCTTGCCGGCGAGGGCATAGGCACGAAGCATATCCGGCGTCTCGCCGACAAGACGATCGGCCTCTACCACATCAGCCTAAAGGACGGCGAGCGCAGCTTCACCTATTGGCGCAATGACAGTGCGGCGCGGCGGCTTGCCTCCGATCCGGCGGCCGTCATGCATGCGCTTGAGGGGGCTGACATCGCCTATTGGTCTGGCATCACGCTGGCGATTCTGCCGCCAGCAGACCGGGTCACCCTCCTGGAAGCACTTTCTCAATTTTCAGGCCGCGGTGGACACGTGGTGTTCGATCCCAATCTACGCCCGAGGCTCTGGGATAGTACGGACAGCATGCGCGGCTGGATCCACCGTGCCGCTGCCGTCAGCAGCCTCTGCCTGCCGTCCTTCGACGACGAGGCAGCGCATTTCGGCGACACCAGCCCCGCAGATACGGCTGCGCGCTACCGAAATCAGGGCACAATGCGGGTCGTGGTGAAGAACGGGCCGGGTGACGTCACGCTTGCAGATGCCTCGGGCAGGCTCGACACGGTCTCGGTCCCCGTTGCAGAGGCGATCGTCGACACGACGGCGGCGGGGGACAGCTTCAATGCGGGCTATCTTGCCGCAGAACTGGCCGGTGCCTCCATGGCGGAAGCGGCAGAAGGCGGCGCCGCCCTGGCCCGCAAGGTCATCGGCGCCCGCGGCGCCCTCGTCCCCGACGCGGTCGCGCCGAAAGCAGGCTGATCGACGGTGGCGATCAGCCGCCGAAGAGGGTGAAATAGCCCCAGCTAGCCACGAAGGCGAGTGCGATCCCTGCAAAGATCAGCCCCTTTCGCAGGGCAGGGGACAGCGTTTTCTTCGGCTTGGGCGCCTTCGGCTCAGGCGGGCGCTCGAACTTGATGACGTTCGACATTCGGATCTCTCTCAGGAGTGCGTCGGCGGCACGCGCCACCGTCGCACTCCTGCCACGGCAGACGCTCCTCGACAAGTGTCGGATGCCCGCATTGGACAAGCACGCCGTCATGGATTCTGGACCAAGACTGCAACAGATGGCCGGTCTGTGATGCCTGGCGAGCCGATACCGCGGGCAAGGGGCTTGCCGTCACACTGGGGCCGCGCTAGCGTTTTTCCCAGAAATCCCGGCAGAAATCCTTAGTCCCTGGGACGGGGAAGTGAATCATGAATCTCAGTCCTATCGAAATGCACTCCCAATTCGCGTCCGAAACCGGTCCCGACAGAAATTCAGGAAATTTGGACGAACGAGACACGGTCGGACGGGGCAGGCAAGCGCTCATCTCCCAATACCTGACGCTGGCGGAAGCGCGCGGATCCATGGGCTTCTGGTCCTGTGACGGTACGGGCAGCACCTGCTGTCCCAGCGCCGGCCTGCTAAGGCTCCTGGGATTGGAGCCGACGGCGCCTTTCCGGATCGCCGAGATTGCCGATTTTGCCCATCCGGAGGACCGTGCACAGGCGGAGAGCATCTGGCTGATGATCCGAAGTGGTGTGCCCGTCGAGCGCCGCTTCAGGATTGTGCGGGCCGACCGTACCGTGCGCTGGATCGATTTCAGGTCGGAAGTCGTGCTCGACGAGGCGCAACAGCCTTCCCGTTCCATCGGGATCATCCTGGACGTCACCGCCCAACACGAGAGTCGCGAGACGATCGAGGACACACTGGGGCGTTACCGTGCCCTGGTCAACTCGCTGGCGACGATGGAATGGCGCGCGACGGCGGACGGCACCCCGATTTATTCGCAGGGCTGGACGGCGCTGACGGGACAGTTGGAGATCCATGTCGCAAACGGCAGTTGGTTGGATGTCATCCATCCGGACGACCGTCAGCGTGTGGCAGCTGCCTGGGGGCAGTCGGTCAGGACGCTATCGCCCTACATCATCAATCACCGATTGCGGCGGGTCACGGGGGAATATGATTGGTTCCACGCCCGTGCCGTTCCGATCATCAAGAAGGGTGGGCGGTCGCATGAGTGGCTGGGCATCATCATGTTGCATTCGGATCTCAATACCCGGAGCGGGACGAGCACCGATCACACACACGAGTTGACCCCGATGCAGATCCGAGCGGCGCGTGCCATGCTGCAATGGACCCTGGGTGACCTGTCCGATCTCTCCGGCATTTCCGTTTCGTCGATCCGGCGGATCGAGGCTGAAGGCGAACGTGCCACTCGACCTGCCTCGATCAACGCCATCCGCAAGGCATTCGAGGATCACGGCGTGAGTTTCGGCGAAGGCAATGCCGTGAGCTTCCAGAACGCGGACGGGCGTCATTCACCGTGAGCAGGACGACGGCAACAGCGCAGAGTCGGGCAATCCTCAACCCGTCAGGCGCGGCGTGGTGACGATCTTGAGGAACATCGCGGACATCGCTTCCGTGATGCCCTGGCTCGGGCTGACCTCGAAATAGAGACCCGGCGATGCGCAGGCTTCCATTCTCTTTGGGATCTCATTCTGGAAAGGTTTGATCCAGGTGTTGTACCAGTCGTTGGTCGGCAGTGGCAGGTATGTCGTGTAAAGCACGGCAATCCGATAGCCCTTGGCCTTGAGAGCCGTGCACTGGGTGATGTCGATCGGCTCCTGGCATCGCCCGCCATTCAGCTTCTTGGTGCAGGAGGTCGGCTTGTTGGCGTCACCCACACCGTCGGATACGAAAAAGACCACCTTTTCCGGATTGGCCGCCGAGGACCCCGTACCCGCAGTTCCCATCAACTTGCCGATATTGGACAGTGCTCTATCGAAATCCGTCTGCTGGTCGTTGTCATATCCCTGGTACGGGATCGACATCAGACCGATCTTGGAGGCCTTTGACTTGACGGAATCGAGATTGCTCGTCAGCGAAGACACTTCAAGCAGCTTGGTGTCTTCTGCCTTTTCGCCGAACGTGTAGACGGCCATCCGGTATTGATTTGAACTCTTGCGGGTCGACTTCGCCGTTTCCATCAGAGCTGAGGTTGCGGAGGCGACGACGTCGATGCGGATCGTCACGCCCAGCCTCTTGGCGAGATTGTAGTAGCTGTTCTTGTCTTCCACGCCATCCTTGACGATATGGCAGGCGAAAGCGCACTGGTCGCTGGTGTTAGCCACCATTTTGTTGACGTCGGCCGACGTTGCGCCGACGCCCATGGAGGGGGTGTTGTCGAGCAACAGGTAGAAGTCGCGAAAGGTTTCTGTCTGGAACATTGCCTCGGCGACGCCGGACACGATCACTTTGTCTTGTCCGAGTATGCGCGACAGGGTTGTCGGCACTTCGGCCTTGTAGGAGAAGACGGCCTTCAGCTGAGTGCCGATCTTGACCACGTCGACCTCAGCGCTCAGCAGTGTGTAATCCGTGGAATTGGCCGCCTGTGCCATGAAGACTTTTCGGGCATCGGCCATACCGTTGGTCACCTGGCCATCGCTTGCCATCACCGTGGCTTGGGCGACACCAGCCGACGACTGAGCGACAGCTGCAAGTGCTGCGGCATCAGCAGAAGCCTGCAAGGAGGTGCGTACCATCAGCGCATCACTGATATCGAGCGCAAAGCCGGCCACACCGATCAACGGCACCATCAGAAGTGCGGTCATCATGCCGAAGTTGCCACGCCGGTCCTGCAAGAAATTACGGGTCATAACTGCCTCCTATCGGGAGGCATATAACCCGCTTTCCATATAAGAACGGTTCACAGTCATGGTTTACGGGAGATTGAAGGGCCTGCCGTCCCGGCCGGTTCCTGCTTCAGCGCAGTTTGCGCACAGGCGGATTATCTCCGTCGTAAGCCAGACGGTACTCCTGGATCCGGCCGTGGTGCTCGATGGACCAGAGCACGAGGGCGGCGATAGGCCCGAGAAGCGACTGGCCGAGTTCGGTCAGGCTGTATTCCACGCTTGGAGGCTGTGTGGGGAAGACTTCCCGATGCACGAGCCCATCGCGTTGCAGGCTGCGCAGCGTGCTGGTCAGCATGGCCTGAGAAATATCCGGAATGGCGCGGCGCAATTCGCCAAAGCGGTGGCGCCGCATGCCGAGGACCTGCAGGATCAAAGAGGCCCATTTGTCGCCAATATGCGAAAGCACGTCCCGGACCGGACAATTTTTCGGATCAAAGGGACCGTCCTTCGGCTGTGCCATCATGGTCTTGATGGCCTCGATCGCCATGTCAAAATCCGGATTCAGTCTCACATGCGCCGTCATGGTATTCTCCGCCCGACCTGGTTCTGAAAAACTGCCTACTTTACCGGGGTATCATGATCTGTAATCTACCCTAACTCTTAAAAACAGACCAGCACTGTTTTGAGTCCTTCGATCCACGCAAAGGTGCATGATCCATGACTGTAAAATATCTCGTCACCGGTGCTTCCGGCAAACTCGGCCAGAGCGTTCTTCACCACCTGACGGAAACTTATAAGGTGGCAGCAGGCGACATCATCGCCGCCAGCCGCAAACCGGAAACCTTGTCCGAGTGGGCGGCCAAAGGTCTTCAGACCCGACTCGTCGATTTCGACGACTCGTCGTCGATGGAGAAAGCCTTTGCCGAAGCCGGCCGGGTGCTGATTATCAGCACCGATGCACTCGATCGCCCGGGCCACCGTCTCATCCAGCACAAGGCTGCGATCGCAGCCGCAGAAAAGGCAGGCGTCCAGCATCTGCTCTATACCTCGATGCCGGAGCCGGCCAATTCACCTTTGCTGTTCGCTCCCGACCACGAAGGTACGGAAGCGGCGATCAAGGCCAGCACGATCCCCGGCTGGACGATCCTGCGCAACAACTGGTACTTCGAAAACGTCTTTATGACTGCCCCTTCTGCTCTGGCATCCGGCCATTGGTATTCAGCGGCAGCCGGAGGCGGGATTGCGCATATTCTCCGCGACGACATCGGGCGCGCGGTGGCGGCTGCCCTGATCGCGCCCGGCGACGCCAAGACGGTCTATACCCTGACGGGTGCCAAGAGCTTCAGCCATGCCGATATCGCTGCCCTGATCGGTGCTGCTGCCGGTAAGACGATCTCGCTTGTCGAGGTTCCCCTTGAGGGGCTCGTTCAGGGCATGGTCGGCGCCGGCCTGCCCGAGCCGGTCGCCCGTGTCTACGCCTCGATCGACACGATGATCGGGATCGGTGGACTTGCACAGGTCACCAGCGACTACAAGACCCTGACAGGCCTAGAGCCGCAGGGCTTCGAAGCCTGGGTTAACAGCCAGGCGCCAGCCTTCAAGGCTCTGGTGCAGTAAGCCTTCGGCAGGCGTCACAGGGAGTTCGAACCTCCGCGACCGCCTCGCGGTCGAGCTCCCTGAGGACCAACCGGGCAAACCACCTGGGCGCCCCCGTCCAGGTGGTTTCGTGCGCAGCACGACTGGCTTCGTTATCGCGTGGCAGTAAAGCGTCCTTTGCCGGTGCAAGACGGCACGCATATGCGGATCGAGTTCCGATGAGCGAGCAAACGCCTGTCTGGATCGAAATTTGAACAGCCGACAAAAAACCCGGCACGGTGGCCGGGTTTTGTTGGGGGATGCCTGATTAGTGCCTGTGCTCAGGCATGCCCTTGAGCTGATCCTTAGTCCAGGATGTGACGGCATGAACGTCGCCGTCCTCGTCGCGCATGAAATCAAGATCTGTCAGAGGAACTGCGACCGGCTTCGCACCGATACCGAGAAATCCGCCGACATCGATGATCGCCTGACTGCTGGCCCCGACGCCATGAACATGGTCGACCTTGCCGACCTTGTGATCGTCTGCACCATAAACGGTGGCCCCCTGAAGAACCGAAGGCGTGAGTTCAGTCGGTGCCAGACGGATGTGATTGCTATGATCCATTGTCGATCCTCCATATGTTTTAGGAACAGGGTCAACGCTCGGGACAGGAAGGGGTTCCGATCCTGCCTATGGTGCGGCGAGGATGTTTGATCGGTCCTGGCCCCTGCTTCCCCGGACTGACTTTTCAGATTGGCAGTTCAGCGCAGCCCTTTCCGGTGCGAAGATCAGGAGCTACCCTCTCATCTCCAAGGGTCCATCGACGGTTCGTTTTTGTGTGCATACTGTCCGGGTCGAATCGCAGATGGAGAACAGAAACGAAATGGACCGCCAGAACTTTCCCCTTCTGACCAGGCGCAGGTTCCTCGGCTCCGTCTCAGCGACGGCATCCGCAAGCCTCCTTTGTCCATCCTGGCCATTAGCTGCTCAGCATGCTGAAGGCACAACATTCGTATTCACCAACGACACCCATGCTTGTCGGATGGCAGATGGCCTGGCGCCCAACTGTGCTGAAGAGGGAAAGACCGATATCAACCTTTTGAGGCATGTCAGGGCCATCAACACGGTGCCGCACCTGTCCTGGCCGAAGGAGATTTCCGGCAAGCCCACGACACTGGTGAGGGCCGGCAAGAGGATCGCTATTCCGAGTGGGGTCGTGATCGGAGGCGATCTGACAGATGACGGCGGTGGCCAAAGGGCCTTCCCAGGCGAAGGTTTCCAGTTGAGACAGTTCAGCCAGAGATATCAGCAGGGTACTGGGCCCGACCGGGTTCATTTCCCGGTTTATCTCGGCCTCGGCAATCACGACCTGGACCAGGATGGACCTGCGCCGCATACCGACTGGTACCGACGCGAGCTTCGCGATTATGTCGAACTCAATCATCGCTCCACCGTGTTCTTCAAGCCGCCGGTACCGGTGACCAACTATGACGTGGAATCGGATTGCTATTCCTGGGATTGGCCCAATGTGCATCTCGTGCAAACCCAGCGTTTCGCAGGGGACACAAACAAGGGCGCCGTTTCCGGGCTGGCGTGGCTGGCGGATGACCTCGCGACCTATGCCGCCAATCGCAAACCGGTCATTCTGTTTCAGCACTATGGCTGGGACTCGTTTTCAACCGAAAACTGGGACCCCGATAAACAAACATTCGATCAGGAGGGCAAAGGCCCGCCGCATTGGTGGGCCCCTGAAGACCGGGCCAAAATGGTAGAGGTCTTTCGACCCTATAACGTGATTGCCTTGTTTCACGGCCATCAGCACGAAACGGCAATGATCTACAACCGCGACGGCATCGATATCTTCAAGCCAAAAGCCGCATTCATGGGCGGGTTTGCCGTGGTCAACGTCATGCCCGATGCATTGGACGTCGTCTTTTGCGAGGTCGGCCACGATGGGGCGGTCATGTTTACTGAGAGCTTCAGCAAGAAGATCTGATCCCTCCCGCTTGGCCTATGAGCGGTAAGGGAGTTTGTCGGTGCGCTGTGGCTAAAGGCGTCTCCCTCACCGATAATGGCGTGGATCGGGGATCGGCACGGCCGCCATCAGCGCGCGGGTGTAAGGGTCACGTGGGTCCTCGAAGACCTGGCCACGTGATCCGATCTCGATAATCTCGCCGCCGCGCATGACCGCGACATTGTGGGCCATCTTCTCGATGACAGCCATATCATGCGAGATGAACAGATAGGCGAGCCCCATTTCCTCCTGAAGTTCCAGCATCAGGTCCAGCACACGAGCGCGCACCGAGACGTCGAGCGCTGCCACGCTTTCATCGGCGACGATCAGCTGTGGCTTAAGTGCCAGTGCGCGGGCGATGCAGATGCGCTGACGTTGTCCGCCGGAGAATTCGTGGGGGTAACGCTCGGCGGCCTCCGGCGGCATGTCCACCCTTTTCAACAGGGCTGCCACCCGGTCCTTGCGCTCGGAGGCATTGGCGATGCCATGAATGACGAGTGGCTCGGCAATGGCAGCCCCCACGCTCATGCGCGGGTCGAGCGAGGCGTAGGGGTCCTGGAAGATCATCTGGGCGCTGCGGCGGATCGGCAGCATGATAGAAGGCGATGACGGGAACACCTCGCGGCCGGCGATACGGACGCTGCCGTCGAATGGGATCAGGCCAAGCACGGCTTTGCCGGCTGTCGATTTGCCGGATCCGCTTTCGCCGACCAGGCCGAGCGTCTGGCCGGCCTTCAGCGTGAAGCCGACCTTCTTCACGGTCGGTTGAGGGGTTTTCCCACCCGCGAACCAGCCGGTCTTGGCGCCATAGGTCACGCTGAGATCGGCAACCTCTAGCACCGGCAAGGGGGAGGCCGGCAGGGGCGGATGGGGCGTCACCCTTGGTGGCTCTGATGTTCCTGCAAGGGCGCCGAGACGCGGAACGGCGGCCAGAAGTTTCTGGGTGTAGGCGGCTTGCGGGCGTTCAAAAATCGTCAGGGCATCACCCTGTTCGACGATGCGCCCCTGCTGCATGATGGCGACCCGGTCGGCCATTTCGGCAACCACGCCCATGTCGTGGGTGATCATCAGGATCGAAGTCTGGAATTCCTGGCGGAGTTCCCGGATCAACGTGAGGATCTGCGCCTGAACGGTCACATCGAGTGCCGTGGTCGGCTCATCGGCGATGAGCACCTTGGGACGGCAGGAGAGCGCCATGGCGATCATCACGCGCTGGCGCATCCCACCGGACAGTTCATGCGGATATTGCGTGAGGCGCCGTGCTGCCTCCGTCATATGGACGGCATCAAGCATCTGGCGCGCGACAGTCTCCGGGCTCTCTGCACTGTCGGATCGATGCTCGCGGATTGCCTCTTCCATCTGGGCACCGATGGTCATCACCGGATTCAGCGAGGTCATCGGTTCCTGGAAGATCATTGCGACCTCGCGGCCACGGATGCGGCGCATGCTGCGTTCGGGCAAGCCGAGCAGGCTGGTCTCGCCTAGCCTGATCTCTCCGGATGCTACCCTGAGCGCCGCCTTTGGCAAAAGCCCCATGATGGCGAGCGAGGTCACGGATTTGCCCGAGCCGGATTCCCCGGCCAGACAAAGCGTCTCGCCGGCCGCAATCTCGAAACTCACATCGTCGAGGATGCGTTTGAGCCCTGTCGGCGTGCGCGCGTCGAGGGTCAGATTGCGAACCGACAGGACCGATTGAATGGTCAAACCTGTCACAGGAGGACGATCCTCGGGAAGTAGAAGGAGACGACCCAGTTCGGCATGTCGACGATTTCGCTGATGCGCAGATCACCGCAGACGGAGCAGAGCATATAGGCGTCGACCGGGTTCATGCCGTGTTCGGCCGTCAGAAGGTCGATCATGCGCATGACGGCTTCCTGGGCACCGGTCATCAGGTCCGGGCCGATGCCGGTGGTGACCTCGTAGCCTGCGCCATCGAGATGGCGGGTGACGGGTTCGGTGGTGGTGAAGCGCGGCGTCTTCATATTGGCGCCCTTCACCAGGTCGAGGGTGAGTTCGACGTTCATCTGGCTTTCGATGGCCGTGCCGCAGACTTCGCCATCGCCCTGGGCGGCATGCGTGTCGCCAACGGAAAACAATGCGCCCTCGACTTCGATCGGAAGGTAAAGTGTCACGCCCGCGGTCAGGTCACGGATATCCATGTTGCCGCCGACGCGGCGTGGCGGGACGACCGAATGCAGACCCGGCTCCGCAGGCGCTACGCCGATCGTGCCGGTAAAGGGCTTGAGCGGCACCTTGCCGCCCGGGCCATAGGCAGCCGGCGCCATCGAGGCCGTGTCATAGGACCAGACATGCAGGGCAGGATCCTTGAACTGATCGGCAAGAAGGCCGAAGCCCGGAATATTGGCGGTCCAGCCATGGCCGGACGGATGAAACTTACGGATGGTGACCTTCAACGCGTCGCCCGGCTCGGCCCCTTCGACGAAGACCGGACCGGAAACCGGGTTGATCTTGCCGAAATCGAGATTGGCGAGCGTTTCCAGCGTCGCGTCGCGGCCGATCTGGCCCCCCGAGGAATCCATGCATTCGAACAGGATGGTCTCACCGGGCTTTGCGGTGAGTGCCGGCGGGAAATCGCGATTCCAGCCGAAATTGTGTTGAGCGCTGTGAATGGTGTGATTGCAGGCGACGCACATGGGATGCCTCCGGTTGTCCAGCTTGTTTTTTTGTTGGATGGCCCGTCCCCCGGAGTATGCCGGGGGACGGAGAAGCGTTGAGAGAGGCTTACTGCTTCACGAAGATCGCGTCGTAATTGATGACGCGGGTCGGATCGATGTAGATGTTGTCAGGACCACCCATGCGCGTGGACTTGGCAACGACACGACGTTCGTTGATCACAGGCACCCAAGGCGCATCCGCCATGATGTCAGTGAAGATCTTGCCCCAGGCAGCCTGACGCTCCGCAACCTTGGCCGGATCCGACATGGAATCGGCCTCAATGGCGCGCTTGTCGAGCGCTTCGTTGCAATACCACGACCAGTTCCAGCCACCTTGGACCGCGCCGCCGCAACCGAGGATCGGACCGTAAAAGTTGGACGGATCCGGGAAGTCGGCGATCCAGGCCATGCCGCCCGACCAGATCATCGGCGCTTCACCCTCGGTGCCGCCGGCAGCGATCACATTGCCCTGGGCAAGGGCGCGAACCTCTGCCTTCACGCCGATGGCCGCCAGATCCTGCTGGATCGCCTGGGCGATGCGGGGCTGCGGATCGGTGTTGGTGGAGTAGAGAACGGTTTCAAAACCGTCTGCATAGCCGGCTTCGGCAAGCAGCGCCTTGGCCTTTTCGACGTCGAAGGCATAGCCGGTGAAGGCCTTGTCGTAACCCGGCATCAGCGGCGGCAGGGGCTGGTTTGCCGGTGTGGCACGGCCATTCAGGATGCGGGTGATCCGCTCCTTGTTAATGGCCATGTTGATCGCCTGGCGGACCTTGACGTCGTCGAGCGGCTTGATCTTGGTGTTGAGCGTCAGGTAGCCGGTATGCAGCTGTTCGCCATCCACAATCATCTGCGCGCCCTCAGGCGAGTTCTTGATCTCGAGGAACTTGGCCGGCGGAATGCCGTCGCCGGCGATGTCGACTTCACCCTTCTGCAGACGCAGCAGCGCCACCAGCGGCTCCTGGCCGACTTCGACGGTGACCTTGTCGATGAAAGGCAGGTCCTTGTTGAAGTAGTCGGGGTTGCGGTCGAAGACGAGCTTCTGGCCAATCGTCCAGTCCTTCAGGATGAAGGTGCCGGAGCCGACGGGGGCCTTGCCGAAGTCGCCATTGGCAGCCTCGACGGCTTCCTTCGGCACGACCGATGCGAAGTTGATCGCGAGCACATGCAGGAAGGTCGCGTCAGGACGCGAGAGCTTGAAGATCACGGTCTGATCGTCAGGTGTTTCGATACCCGAAAGTGTTTCCGACGTGCCGCCGGAGACGGCGTCGAAGCCTGATATCGCGCCAAAGAAGCCGGCGCCGGGGCCCTGCGTCTTCGGGTTGACGGCACGCTCGATCGAATACTTGACGTCGGAGGCAACGACGGCGCGGCCGTTGGAGAATTTCACGCCCGGGCGTAGCTTGAAGGTGTAGGTCATGCCGTCGGCTGAGACCTCGAAGCTTTCGGCAAGCGACGGCACGAGATTGGCGGTGCCGGGTTCGTAATCCATCAGGCGCGAGAACAGGCTCTTGATCATCGACCAGTTGACCCAGTCGTAGCCGATCGCCGGATCGAGCGTTGTAATGTCGTCCTTGTAGGTGACGACGATGTCGCCGCCCTTGGCCGGTGTCTCCTGTGCACCTGCCACGGCTGGCAGAAGCGCCAGCATGGCGGCAGTGGTGGAGTTGAGAAGCAAGCGTCTGAACATATGGGTTCCCCTTGTTGTTGTCAGGCTTCAGTGTGAACGGATGCGCGGGTCGATTGCCGGCGCGATGAGATCGGCGAGAAGATTGCCGAGGATGATGGCAAGTGCAGAGGTCAGCGTGACACCCATGATGATGGGAATGTCGACCTGCTGGATGGCCTGCCAGGCGAGCTGGCCGATACCGGGCCAGCCATAGACGGCCTCGACCACCACGACGCCACCCATGAACTGGCCGATGTCGATGCCGATCATCGCGATGATCGGAAGCGTTGCATTGGGCAGCGCATGGCGCAACACGACGCGGGCGCGCGACAGGCCCTTGGCGCGGGCGGTGCGCACATAGTCCTGGTTGAGGACGTCGATCATCGCCGAGCGGACCATGCGGGCATACCAGCCTGCGCCGAGCAGGCCGAGGGTCGCCGCCGGCAGAACCACATGGGCGGCAGTCCCGTAGCCCGACATTGGAAACCAGCCGAGCGTTGCCGCAAAGACATAGAGCAGGAGAAGGGCGACGACGAATTGCGGGGCCGAGACGCCGACGAAGGACGACATCATGATCACCCGGTCGGCGAGCTTGCCGCGATGGAGTGCGGCCGTGACCCCAAGCACCATGCCGAACAGGACTTCGAGCGCGATGCCGGCGGCCATCAGGGTGAGAGTTGCTGGCAGGCGCGCGGCAATCAGTGTCGAGACTTGCGTCTTCTGGGCATAGGAGCGTCCGAGATCCCCCTGCACGAGGCCGCCGACATAATGGCCGAACTGGACGACCAGCGGCTTGTCCAGGCCGAGCTCATGGCGAATATTTTCCACCGTTTGGGCCGTTGCGCTGCGGCCGGCGAGCATCCGGGCTGGATCGGCCGGCAGGGCATAGAGCAGCACGAAGGTGATGGCGGAGACGCCGAAGAGGATGAGGACCGATTGGACGAGCCGCTTTGCGAGAAGCTGGAGCATCAACCCCTCCCGCGCTGGGTCGGGTCGAGCAGATCGCGCAGCGCGTCTCCGACCAGGTTGAAGGCGAGTGCGGTGAGCAGGATCACCGCACCGGGGAAGAAGACCAGCCAGGGCGCGGCCTGAAAATAGCTCTGGCTCTCGAAGATGATATTGCCCCAGGATGGGTTCGGCGGCTGGACGCCGATGCCGAGGAAGGAGAGCGTCGCCTCAAGCAGCACGGTCGTTGCGATCCCGAGCGTGCCCCAGACGATGGCGGTCGGGATGAGATGCGGCAGGATGTGCAGAAAGAGAATGCGCCCATGGCCGGCGCCGAGTGAGCGCTCGGCCAGGATGAAGTCGCGCTCCACGAGACCGCGCGTCTCTGTATAGACGATCCGTGCCACCTGCACCCAGTTCACCAGCGCGATCACCATGGCGACGATCCACAGGCTGGGTTTCAAAAGAGCTGCCAGCACGATCGCGAGCAAAAGTGCCGGAAAGGCCATCATCAGGTCGGTAAGCCGCATCAGCATGTTGCCGGCAAAGCCGCGCAGGTAGCCGGCGGTGATGCCGACGAGCAGGCCAATCGCAACCGCGACGCCATTGGCGACGAGCCCGATCAACAGCGAGGTGCGCGCGCCGAACAGCATGCGCGACAGGAGATCGCGACCAAGCGTGTCGGTGCCGAGAACGAAGGGGCCACCCGGGGGCATGGGGGCCCCTTCCAGCGTCAACCCGTCGAACATCTGTTCGTCCGGATTGAAGGGTGCGAAGAGCGGTGCGCCCAGCGCGCCGATGACGACGATGAGGATGATGGAAAAGCCGAATAGTGCGGCCGGCTGGCGAAGAATTTCCTTGAGCACACGCATCAACCGACCTCCCGCATCACGTCGGCGCCACCGAGAAAAAGCGCCGCGAGCCGCTCGATCGGCATGCGCTGGCGCATGGCATGGTCGCGCAGCAGGGCATAGGCGGCTTCCTCGTCGAGGCATTTGTCGACCTTCAGACGCTCGATGGCGGCAAAGACCACCGGACGAAGGCGAAGCCGTTCTTCGAGATGGGCAATGCGGGCCTCCTCCTCCTTGCGCTGTTCATGGCTGCTGACGGAGAGCACGAGTGCAGGATAAATCGAGGCCGATGTAACAGGCTTCGGAATGATGGCGCTCGCGCCGCAGCCGATCGCCCAGGCGATGCGCCCCGGGGCTTCCGAGCCGAGCAGCGCGACCACCGGCCGGGCCGGGCGCTGTGCCGGCCATGGCAGCAGTTCGTCCCAGCCCCGGTCGGCATCGACGATGACGAGATCGGGAAGGTCGGTGCTCGAAAGCGGCAGCCATTGCACGGAGGAGGTAAATCCAAGCAGCGCAAGCTGACGGCGCAGTCTGTCGACATTGCCATCCTCTTCGGCAAGGATCACCGCTTTCCAGCCAGTGAAATTGGGTGTCTTGGAGATCATTTCGCCACCCTCAACCAGGGCTGCGCACGGCTGGTCGCAGCCGTCAGATAGGGGTCGGCGGCAAGCGGCAGACGCGAAGCGATGACGTCGAATCCGCGCGTCGCATTCACCCGGCCGAGCAGGAAGGGCAGGCTTGCATGATTGGTCTTGTTGTCGAAGACCATGTCGCCGAACAGGCCCGGCCATGTCTTCGACAGGATGTGTTCGCGCACGCCTGCCGGCTCGTCTGTCGCGGTCGCCTCGATGGCCGCAATGCAGAGCGTTGCTGCCGTATAGGCGCTGGCAAAGATGCTGGAGACGGGACCGATATCAGGATCGAAGTCACGCAGTCGCGCCTGGAAATCCCGGTTCTCGACACTGTTGAAAGTATTGAAATAGGCCGCCGCACAGAGCTGGCCGATCGCCGCTCCTTCCGCCACTTCGTCCAGTTCGGATTCCTGCAGATCGCAGCTGGCGACCGGGCAGTTTTCCGGCAGGAAGGCCGGATCGCGGTTGCCGAGCTCTCTCATCGCTTCCAGAAAGGCGTAGCTCGACGGGCCAATCAGGTTGTTGAGAATGAAGCTCGGGCGCTTTTCGGCGATGTCGGCGATGATGCGTTCGACGCCGGTATCCTCGATCGGCAGATAGCGCTCGCCGAGCACCGAGCCGCCGGCATTGGCGATCAGTTCGCGCGCCAGCCGGTTCATTTCCCAGCCCCAGACATAATTGGCGCCCACGAGATACGGCCTTGCGCCATGACGCGGGATCAGGTGCTCGAACAGCGGGATCAGGTGCTGGTTCGGGCAGCCGCCGATATAGAGCGCGTTTTCATTGGCCTCGAAACCCTCATAGGGGCAGGCATACCAGAGGAGGCTGTCATGCTTCTCGACCAGCGGCAGCACTTCCTTGCGGGCGGCAGACGTGATGGTGCCGATGATGTGCCGGCAGCCGCTGTCGCGGGTGAGGCTGCGGGCCCCTTCGAGATAAGCGGAAAGTTCGCCCTGCGGGTCGTAGAAGACCGGCTCGATGAGATTGCCGCCCCGGGCATTGTATTCATGAAACGCAAAGGCAACGCCGCCATGTGCATCCCGTCCCATGGCCCCGTAAGGGCCGGTGGTCGAATAGAGGACGCCGATTTTTGCGGTCTGCTGCATGCGTTTTCCAAATACGAAAAAGCCCACAACGCGGGTCCCGGTGACGGGGCGTTGTGGGCTTTGTTGCCCGGTGGCGCTGAGCGCCGAATGTGAGATGGAAGCGAGAAGTGCTTACTTTATGAGCTTGATTAAAATCTGCTCACGCGGCCTTTGTCAAGCGGTCCCAACATCAAAACGCGATCATAAGTACAGCGAAACCGATGAGGCCTATCAGCGTATCCGCTGTCCTTGTTCGTCGAATAGCAGGCAATGCGAGGCTGACAATCCCACGGTGATGCGGTCTGTGCGTCGATCGACGCCGCGCCGCTCTTCTCGCTCGATGATGATCTGTTCGCCGGGCGTGATGTGAGAATACACATAGCTCGTGTTGCCGAGGTGTTCGACGACATCGACTTCGGCGGTCAGCTGTGTGTCCCCCTGACCTTCAGCGAGGAAATGCTCGGGCCGGATGCCAAGCTGGACCTGCTCGCCAATCGTGCAGATCCGCGAGACCGGAAGTGTCAGGACCGTCTCGGGCTGCGCGGCAAGAGCGATTGTGACGGTGCCTGGAGCCGTGGCGGTCACCTTGGCTGGCAGGAAGTTCATGCGGGGCGAGCCGATGAAACCGGCGACGAAGGCGTTGTCAGGATCGTCGTAAAGGGCAAGCGGCGCGCCCACCTGTTCGACGCGGCCGGCACGCAGAACGACGATCTTGTCGGCGAGCGTCATCGCCTCGACCTGATCATGGGTGACATAGATGATGGTGGCGTTCAGCTCCTTGTGCAGCCGTGCGATTTCGACGCGCATGTGGACACGCAGCTCCGCATCGAGATTGGACAGCGGCTCGTCGAACAGGAAGACATCCGGCTGACGAACGATCGCCCGGCCGATTGCAACGCGCTGCCGCTGCCCGCCGGAGAGTGCCTTGGGCTTGCGGTCCATCAGGGGGCCGAGTTCGAGAATCTTGGCGGCGGCATCCACGCGCCGCTCAATCTCGCCCTTCGCCATGCCGGCAAAGCGCAGCGCAAAGCCCATGTTTTCCCGCACGGTCATGTGTGGATAGAGGGCATAGGTCTGGAACACCATGGCAATCCCGCGCTTGGACGGATCGACATCGTTCATCACGTTGCCGCCAATTGTCAGCTCGCCTGAGGTGATGTCCTCAAGACCGGCGATCATCCGGAGCAGCGTGGACTTGCCACAACCGGAGGGGCCGACGAAGACAACGAATTCCCCTGAGAAAACCTCGAGGTTCACCCCCTTGATGACCTCGAGCGAACCGTAGGACTTGCGGATATCGGTGAGCCGGACTTCTGCCATAGAACCCTCGCTCAGGTGACGTTGAAGGTGATGTGCTTGGTCCCGAAGGGACGGCACGTCGCTGATAGCGTCAAGAGCCCGGCTTCGTTTCCGGCCTCGACATAGACCCCCACGGCCCCGCCCTTGAAGGAGAGAAGCGAGGGGCCAATGATGCGGCCTGGCCCCTCAAGGGAAACCTCGATCGGATCGTCGAAGAACCCCAGGACATTGCCGCCCTGGTCGAGCGCCCGCAGGATCACGCGAACCGTATCCTTCTCGCCGGCACGGAGCTCCGTGTCATCGGCCGCAATGTCGAGTTTCGCGGGAAGCGGGTCGGCCGGCAGGTGGCGGCGGACGACTTCCTTGCCGTCGAGGAAGCCGACGAGTTCGCCATCGCGCCAGGTCATGCCCCATTCACCGAATTCTTCCGGCGTCACCATGCTGCGATCGAGAACGCAGGGTGGATGCGGCAGGTGGGGGTAGGTCTTGGTATCGGGTTCGATCCGCTTGACGATATGGCCCATGCGGATTTCGACATAGTCGCAATTGGTCAGCACGATCAGTGGTAGGACGCCGCCGATATTGCGCTCGCCGCGCGCCCAGAAGCTGACCGACTGCATCACGACCTGATGCTTCGGATCGCCCTGCGAGGCATAGGCGTAAGCCGCAAATTTCGGCTCCCGATACATGTCGGTGACGCCGTGGTAGCAAATGCGGTCGCCGGAGCCGAAGTCCTTGTGGGTGTTGTAGTCGAACATGCACCAGCCGGTGGAGCCCGAAACTGACGGATCGCCGGCCGCCGCATTCAGGATCGCCAGATGTCGGCCGACATGCTCCGCCTGCCGCTGTTCCTGGTCGAAGCGCTTTGTCGGATACATGTGACCGCCATATTCGGTGATCATATAGGGCACCTTGCGGTCAAGTCCGGTTACCTCGCGCTGGTCGCGCAGCACAAGCCGCTCGCGGTTGTGTCCCGGCAATTCGTCCATGCCGAGGATGAAGTCGTTCATCGTGTAGACGTCTTCGAGCAGCTCACTCTCGGTAATGTAGCGCACGCCGCCAGTCTGGCGGGTGGTGTCAACGGAGCGCGCCATGGCATTCGTCTCAACATAGAAGTCATGGGCGTCCTGGCTCTCGTTGATGCGCACGCCCCAGATGATAACAGAGGGATGGTTCCAGTCGCGCTCGATCATCCGGCGGACGTTCTTGACACTCTCTGCCTTCCAGACGTCGCCACCGATATGTTGCCAGCCGGGAATTTCTTCGAAGACCAGCAGGCCGATCTCGTCGCAGCGATCCAGGAAGTACTTCGACTGCGGGTAATGCGAGGTGCGGGCAATGTTGCAGGCAAGATCGAACTTCAGGATATCGGCATCCTTCTCCTGTCCGCGCCGGCCCATGGCATAGCCGAGATGCGGCCAGGCCTGATGGCGGTTGAGACCGCGCAGCTTGACCACGCGCCCATTCAGCTTGAAGCCTTCGATCGTGTATTCGGCCGAGCGGAAGCCGAAACGGCTCGTCGTCTCATCGGTGCCTGTAGTTGTTTCGAGCGTCACTGTGAGGTGATAGAGAGCGGGATTGTCGATGTCCCAGAGTGTGATGCCCTGAAGCCCGGAGAAGCGGAGTGAGACTTCTGCGCCAGACACAGTTGCCTCGATCCGCGCAATTTGCTGACCCGCGCCATCCTTGAGAACAGCCGTGACATTGCCTGACAGGGGCTGATTGGTCGGATTGGAAATCCAGACCTTCGCCGTCACCTGCTTGGTTTCATCAAGCACATCCGGCGTCTCGATCTTGACGTTGCCGATCGAAACCGGTGCCGTCACCTTCAGCCAGACATCGCGGTAGATCCCGGCATAGGTGAGATAGTCGATCACGCCACCGAAGGGCGGGATTTCAGGATTTTCCGAGCCATCGATCTTGACCGTCAGCAGGTTGTCGCCGGCTTTCAGATGCGGCGTGAGGCGTGCCTCAAAGGGCGTATAGCCGTCCTTGTGAGCAGTAATCTCGACACCATCAAGATAGACCACGCTGTCGGCCATCGCGGCATCGAATACCAGTGACACTTCTTTGCCTTCGAAACGCGGCTCCCAGGCAATAACCTTCTGATAGGTAAAGGCCTTCTGGTAGCTCTTTTCGTCGAAATAGTTGTAGGGCAGCTCAACTGCAGTATGGGGAAGCTGGACCTCTTCGCCTGGCTGGAAAGCCGAGGCGAAACCCGGTTCAAAGCCGGCGCGGAAGGTCCAGTTCCTGTTGAAAGTCTCAAGAATGCGCATGAATAAGTCCTATTTCACGGAGCCGAGCATGCCCTGCACGAATTGGCGTTGCATGGCGAAGAAAACGAGAAGGGTGGGAAGGGTGGCGAGGATCGTGCCGATCATCACGGTGCCGTATTCGGGCGAATAGGCGGAGGCGAGCGAGGAGACGACGAGCGTGATCGTCTTCGTATCGTTCGACTGCAGCACGATCAGCGGCCAGAGATAATTGTTCCAGTTGAGCATGAAGACGATGACGAAGGCTGCCGCATAGGTTGAGCGCATCACCGGCACGTAGATGTAGAAGAAAATCTGCCACTCCTTCAGGCCGTCGACCTTGGCAGCATCCCGAAGCTCGGTCGGAAAGGCTTTAGAGGCCTGGCGGAAATAGAAGATGATGAAGGCGGAAGCGATCATTGGCAGCATGATTGCCAGATGGGTGTTGAGCAGCCCCGCCTGTCCCATCAGCATGAAGAGCGGGATCATCAGGGCAGCGAACGGCACCATCAGCGTCAGCAGGATCATGGTATAGACCCGCTCGCGCAGCTTCGAGCGGAACATCTCGAAGCCGTAGCCGGCAAGTGATGAGACAAGCAGTGTCAGCGCCGTGCCCACCAACGCGATCTTGATCGAGTTCCAGAAGACCAGCGGCACATCCACCTGGGCAAAGAAGGACGTGATGTTGTCGAAGAGGGCAGTGCCGAAGGTAACCTTGCCGCGGATGATCTGGCTCGTTGTGTTGGTTGCCCCGATGACCATCCAGATGAATGGGAAAATCGAGAGGAAGGCTGCAAGCGACAGCACGGAGTATTGCATGATATCCGGCAGGCGGCGGCGAAGCGTTGTGATCATGTGCGCTCCCTCGCGGCATAGAATTGCAGGAAGGAGAGGACCGCCACCATCAGCACGATGACATAGGAAACGGTCGCGGCATAACCGAAGCTCGGCATGAAGCGGAAGGTCAGGTTGTAGATGTAGAGCGACAGCGTCAGCGTCGAATCGGCAGGCCCACCTTTGCCCTCAGTGAAGTTGTAGACTTCGTCGAACAGTTGGAGAGTGCCGATCGTCGAGGTGATGGTGGTAAAGAGGATCACCGGTTTCAGCATTGGGATCGTCAGGAAGGCGAAACGCCCCCAGGACGGCACGCCGTCGATCTTCGCCGCCTCGTAGATCGAGCGGTCGATGTTTTGGAGCGCTGCCAGATAGAAGATCATGTTGTAGCCGGTCCAGCGCCAGGTGATGGCGATGATGATCAGGACCTTCGCCCAAAAGGGGTCCGTCAGCCAGCCGATCGGCTCACCGATAACACCGACGGTCAGGAGCATGTTGTTCACGACGCCATCGAGCGAAAACATGCTCTTGAACAGGATCGAATAGGCAACCAGCGATGAGACGCAAGGCAGGAAGATCATCGTCCGGAAAAGGCCGGAATACCGCAGTTTCGGATTGTTCAGCATGGCCGCCAGGATCAGCGCCATGGTGATCATGATTGGCACCTGAACGACGAAAAAAATGACAGTATTCTCCAGCGCCTTCCAGAAGACGGGGTCGTTCCAGAGCCGCACGAGATTTCCGCTGCCGGAGAATTTCAGCATCATCCCGCGTCCGGAATAGAAGGACAGGATGAGCGACCGGACAATCGGATAGAGCATGAAAAGCGAGATGAGCGCGATGGCGGGAGCCACGAACAGCCACCCGTTCACGTCGTAATAGCGCCTCAGGCTGGATCTGGATGTGGCGGCCATATGGTGTCCCCGAACCCGATCAGTGGTCACTGAACCTTGTTATGCGAAGGGAAGCCGCGCGGCGTTTCCGCCGCACGTCTCCGGGAGGACAGGGGCCTGGCCCGAAAGCCGAGCCCCTGTGGGATGGGTTTACTGGATCTGGCCGGCGGCCTGGTCTTCGATCGCCTTCAGGACGTCATCCACTGGCGCGCCCTTGAGCAGTGCCGGGAAGTTCGCCGTAACCGCCGTGTCGAGCTCGTTGGTGAAGATGCCATAGTTGACGGCCGGCACCTGGACGAGCCAATCGGCGAAGTTCTGCCAGACTTTCTGGCCACTGAAGAAATCGTCAGCCTTCTGGTAAGCTTCACCGGTGCGGGCGGCGAGCAGCGAGCCGACGGCCCCTCGCTCTGTCAGGATCTTCTGGTAGAAGTCGAGATCCTTGGCATAGACCTCGTTGAGGAAGTCGATGGCTTCATCCTTCTCGGCGGAAGCCTCAAGCACATACCAGCTGGACCCACCGAGGTTCGACGCGGCAGTCGCGCCATCGATGCCGAGCTTCGGAATGGCGGTGAGCGCCCATTTGCCCGCCTGGTCGGCCTGCGACTTGACGGTACCGGTGATCCAGACGCCCATCAGGACGGATGCGACATCACCCGACGTCAGGGCATTGATGCCATCGTTCCAGCCGCTGGTCGGCTTGGCCACGCCTTCGTTGACGATACGGGCCTGGGTTTCGAGCGCTGCCTTCAGCGCGGCGTTACCCGTGATGTTGAGGCTACCGTCTTCGTTGAAATACCACTGGCCGCCGGACTGCATCATGATGCGGATCAGACCGCCGTCATTCGAGTCGAGCGCCATCATTTCGTGGCCGGTCTTGGCCTTGACGTCCTTGCCGATCTCGATGAAGCGATCCCAGGTCAGGTTCTCCATATCGGCAGGCTTGTAGCCGGCCTGCTCCAGATAATCTGTGCGATAGTAGAGGCCTGTGACGCCGGAATCGAAGGGAACGCCGTAGATCTGTCCTTCAAGCGTCATCAGGTCGACCTTGTATTTGGCAAAGCCGGAATAGTCGATCTTGTCGGTGAGGGCTGCAAAAGAGCCGGGGAAGGACTGCAGATATTTCTGCGCGCCGTAATCCTCGATCAGCACGATATCCGGCAGCGTGTCGGTCATGCCGGAGGCCAGGCCCGTCTGCAGCTTCTGCTCGACATCGGCCTTGGCGAAATCGACGATGTTGAAGGTCGTGTCGGGGTGCTTCGCAGTATAGCGCGCAGCCGCCTCCTTCATAATTGCGACGTTGAAATTGGGATCCCAGCACCAGACTGTGACTTCGCCAGCATAGGCAGCTGTGCTGCAGAACAAGGCGACGCCTGCAAGGGCGGCAGTTGTAAAGCGCTTCAATGCGCGTGAATTGTCCATCTCTTCCTCCCGTGAAATGTCAAAGCCGGCAAGCTTCCTCCCTGCCTCGCTCAAGACTATTTCCGAAAAACAGAAGCCTGCCAAGAAAATTTTTACTAAATATTTTTTGCAGTGCGGTAAGTGGCTGGAATTGCAACCGATCGCCGCGATCACGGTTTGCGTGTGCTGCCGCGCCAGACCATTTGCGTCGGGATGGTGACATGTTTCGAATAGTCCCGTCCGTTCAGCCGTTCGATCATCAGGTCGACGGCAACCTCACCGATCAGTTCGCCTGGAATGCGCATGGTGGACAGCGGTGGCACGAGGAACTGCGCAACCGGAATATCGTTGAAGGCAACTACAGCGATGTCGTCGGGAATGGAGAGGCCTGCCTCCTGGATGGCGCGATAGGTGCCGATCGCCATATTGTCGTTCGCCGCGACGATGGCATCGGGGCGTTCCGGAAGTGCGAGCAAGGTGCGGGCCTGCTGATAGCCGGTTTCGAGCCTCAAATTCTGCCCGAAGCGTTCGCTTTGGCCGAGCGCCAGCAACTCCGGCCGGTAGCGGCCGCGCGCTTCGTGCCATTCGATGAAGGCCTTGCAGCGCTGCTCGCCATGCATGAGCGCATCATTGTCCATCAGCTCATAGCCGCCGACAAAGCCGATCCGGCGGTATCCGGCGAGATCCAGACTGTCGAGAATGTTGACGGTCGCTTCGCCCAAATCGGCGCGCACGCAATCGAATTGCGACATACGCGGATTATAGTCGGCCATGATCAGATGCGGGCAGATCCGCGCCATCGCCTCGATATCGGCGCTCGGATGATGACCGACGACAATGGCCGCCGAGAGCCCTGAAAGCATAGTGAGGTCGACGGGAACGTCCGGATTGAAGACCCGGGCAATTTCAATCTTGTATTCGCGGCACCGCGCCTCGATCGCGAGCCGCACCCCGACGTAATAGGGGTCGACCAGCTCTTCGTTCGGGGCGAGGAAATGGATGACGGCGATGCGCGCGGCAATGTCCGCATGGCTGGCCATGGCGATTTGCAATGGCTGAAACTGGGCGCTGCGGCGCGCGCGCGGCGTCGCATAGTTCAAGGCCTCCGCGGTCTCGATGATCGCCTGCCGCTTCGGTTCCGAGATCGACAGCGTCTGGTCGTAGTTCAGTACCCGCGACACCGTGCCGGACGACACTCCGACAGCCTTGGCGATTTCCTTGATTGTGACCATGGCACGACATCTCCCCGCCACCAGCTTATGAAAGGGCGGCGAGAAAATCTCAAGAAAATATTTACTTGGTCATCAGCCGAAGTTTTCCGAATTCGGCATCGATCTCCTCAAGCTGGCAGGTGGTGATAGCCGCGCCTGAAATACAGGAGCGCGCCCGCAGCGTCCCGCTCTTCGATGGCCTTGACCGAGCAGAACAGGATGCGGTGCGTGCCGATATCCTGGGTTTCTGCAATCACACAGTCGAAGGACACCATGGCGTCCGACAGCATTGGCGCGCCCGTTGCCCCGACATGCCAGTTGGCTGCGGCGAAACGCTCGTCGACCGGGGTCTTCCCGCCGAACAGCGATGAGAGCGCTTGGTGATCGGATGACAGCACGTTAACGCTGACGACGCCGTTGGCGATCACGGTCTCAAACACCGAGGCAGTCCTGTTCAGGCAGATCAGCAGCGAGGCCGGACTGTCGGTCACGCTGCAAACGGCAGTCGCAGCAAAGCCGGCTTTGCCGGCTGGGCCGTCGGTGGTGATGATGTTGACGGCAGCAGCCATCTTCGCCATTGCATCGCGAAAAGCCTGTTGGCTCACTTCTGTAAGGGCCTCGACGGGTGGGGTAAGCGACGGGACAGTGTTCATCGAAGAAATCCTTTCGGGCTGATGGGGTGTCGGGGTCATGCCGCCGGCCTGTTCAGTGAAGATCGGAGTTGGAAGGCGGGCCGCGCGAGCGCCTGCTCGAGGTGAAGGGCGATGCTGGCTGCCAGATCTTCGCGCCAGGGTCGGGCAATGATCTGCAGTGCGACCGGCAGTCCCTCCGCCGAGATGCCGACGGGAACGGTGACCACCGGAAGCCCCAGATAGCTGAAGGGCCGGGTCAGCGAGGTCATGGCGCTGATGACAGAATTCATCGAGGGGCTTGATCCCACATCGACATCTGCGGAGAGCGGCACGACGAAGGGCATGGTCGGCGCAATCAGCACGTCGGCCTCGGCAAAGGCCGTGTCGAGGAGTTCTGACAGCATGACCGAGCGGGCCTGCAGAGCGCGCAGATAGATCGGTGCGGGAATGGCCAGCGACTGCGAGAGCCGCATGCGCACCTGCGGACCGTAATCTTCCGGCCGGTCGCGCATCCAGTCGAAATGGAAGCTCCCGGCTTCGGCCATGGCAACTGCATTGGCGAGTTCGGCAATGGCGGAGAAATCGGCGATCGATGCGGCCGTGACGCTTTTGGCGCTGTCCGTCAGAACCCTTTTTGCCGTCTCCACACCCTTGGCCGTGTCGGCGTCGAGATTGTCGGCAAAGATGCCGCCGGCGAGACCGATCCTCAAGGAAGAGAGATCGCTGGTAAGCGCGCCCGGTGGATCGATGTCAGCACAGGTCGTGTCCTGTCCGTCAGGCCCTGAGATCAACTGCAGAAGCAGATAAGCGTCTTCGACTGAACGGGCGAGCGGGCCGATGCAATCCTGCGAGAAGGAGAGCGGCATCGCGCCATGACGGCTGACGCGCCCTTGTGTCGGTTTGATGCCGACCACGCCGCAACAGGCGGCGGGCAGACGGATCGATCCGCCGGTATCGGAGCCGAGGGCAGCAAGCACCACCCCGCCGCCGACGGCCGCACCGGAGCCGGACGAGGACCCGCCGGTGATCCGCTCCGGGTCAACAGGATTGATGGCGCGGCCGTGATGGAAGTTATGGCCGGTTGGTCCCATGGCGAATTCGCTCATGTTGAGCCGCCCGATTGAAATGGCACCGGCCGTTTCCAGTCGCTGCATCACCGTCGAGGTCGACGTCGCCACATGACCGGCACGGATCTTCGAGCCGCAGCCGGTGACGAAGCCTGCTCGGTCATACATGTCCTTGTGGGCGAGCGGCACACCATGCAGGGGGCCGAGAGCCTTGCCGCTTGCCCGCGCCGCATCCGCAGCCTCTGCGGCGGCAAGGGCTGCCTCTTCTTCGATCTCGATGAAAGCATTCAACCGGTCCCGGCTGGCTTTTGCCCGGTCGAGTGCCGCCTCGGTCATTTCGACCGACGACACCTTGCCAGAGCAGATCAGGTCTGCGGCCTCGCGAAGGCTTTCTGGATCGGCCTCGCTCATCGCCCAACCTCCGACAGCATCACCGCATCGAAGCTGGATGGTTCGATGCCAAAGAGATCGGAGCGTCCGCCTAGTGTCCGGCCGGCGATCTTCTCGGCGTCGCGCGTCAACTCTCCGCTCATGGCGACCAGTTCGGCCTCGATGGCCGGCCGCTTCCAATAGGCCACGACCAGGGCTTCCATGATCTGACGCGTTTCCATCAGCTGAAATCCTGCGGCTGGCGATTGCGCACGAGCTGGCTGAGCGACACGGCAATGACCAGAGCCCCGCCATAAAACAGGTTCTGCACATAGGCGTCGGCACCGAGCATGGTGAGCCCGGTGATGCCGGTGACGAGGAAGTAAACGCTGATGACCGCGCCGAAGGCATTGAAGCGGCCCGGCGAAATGGTGGTTGCGCCGAGGAAGGCGGCGGCAAAGGCCGGTAGCAGCAGATTGAGCCCCGACAAGGGGTCGGCCGATCCGGTCATGCCCGCATAAAGCATGCCGGCAAAGGCCGAAATCAGGCCTGAGAGAACGAAGGAGGTCGCCCGGACGCGATCGACATCGATCCCATTCAGCCGCGAGACTTCACGGCCCCGTCCGACGAACAGCAGCTTGCGGCCGGGAATGGTGAACTCCAGCGCATACCAGATGACGGCCGCCAGGATCAGCGCGTAGAAGAAGGCGAGCGGGATGCCGAAGAGCCGGTTGATGATCACCCATTCGACGAGGTTCATCGAGACGCCTGAAATTGTCTGGGAATTGCTGACCCAGAGGATCAGTCCGTTGACGAAGGTGCCGACGCCGAGCGTGACGATCAGCGAATGGATACGGAAATAGAGCACGAAAAAGGCATTGACCGCGCCGATCACCACGCCGCTCAGAAGCGCGATCAGCATGACCGGCACGATCGGCCAGCCCAGCTTGACGTTGAGAACTGCGATCAGCATGCAGCTCATCGTCAGCGTCGAGGCGCCCGAGAGGTCGAAATCGCCTGAGGTGAGCGGAATGATGATGGCGAGTGTCAAAACCACGAGCACGGCCTGCGAACCGAACAGCGTGGAGAAGCTGCGCCAGCTCAAGAAACTGTCTGGCATCAGCGTGCCGAAGATCACGATCAAAAGCAGCCAGGCTGCGACCAGCGCGAAGCGTTCGGCCTCCGTCTTCAGGGTGAACCGGCTCTTCGGCCGGGTGATCGGCTTGGTGGTGGGCATGTCGAGCGTCGTCATTCTGCAGCCTCCGCTTCATGGCTGTGGAAACAGGCTTCGGTGATGGATTTCCGGCTGATCTCGGCGCCCTTCAGTTCGATGACCGGCCGGCCACGCGAGAACACGATGATCCGGTCGCAGATCTGTTCAAGCTGCTCGTTGTCGGTCGAGGCGCAAAGGATCGCCGTGCCGTCAGCTGCTGCCCGATCGAGCGCCTTGAAGATTTGCTGGCGGGCGCCGAAATCGACGCCCTGCGTCGGCTCATCAAGCATCAGCAGCTTCGGCTTGATCTGGAGCCATTTGGCGAGCAGCACCTTTTGCTGATTGCCGCCGGAGAGTGAGCCGAGCGGCAGGTTGGGATCCTGGGGTCTGACGTCGTGGATCTGTGCCAGCCGGGCCGCCTCGTGCGTCATGCCGGGACGATCGAGGCCGTAAGGCTTGAGAAGGGCGTCGAGCACGGGGAGGGTGATATTGTCGGTCACCGACAATGTGCCGATGCCGGCCGCTCCCAGCCGATCGCCGGGCAGGAAGGCGATTCCGAGTTTTTGCGCGGCGAGCGGCGTGATTGTGGAGAGGGACACCGTCTGGCCGTCAAGCGTGATCTCGCCTGTGCCACGGCGGGCGCCGTAGAGGAGATAGGGCAGGGCGGCAAAACCCGAGCCGATCAGCCCGGTGACGCCGAGCGTTTCGCCGGCACGGATCTCGAAATTGAAAGGCGCATTAAAGCCGTCGGAAAAGCCGCGCACGCTAACCGCCGCCGGCACGCCGGCATTTGCCATCCGCTTCTTCTCAAACGCGTCGATGCGAGAGCCGACAATCGTATCGAGGATCGACTGGCGCTCGGCAATTTTGGTGTCGAGTATGTCGACCAGTTCGCCGTCGCGCAGCACGGCCACCCGGTCGGTGATGTCGCGGACCTCGTCGATGTCATGGGTGACAATGACGACCGAAGCGCCGGTCCTGACGATCGAGCGAATGAGGGCAAACAGCCGTTGCACGTCCTCTGCCGGCAGGAAAGGCGTGGGTTCGTCTAGCACGAGAATGCCCTCGCCGCCGTAACCGGCGTCAGAGGCGCGGAGCTCCTCGAAGGCGCGGATGATGGCAACGAAGGCCCGTTCGACCGGTGGCAGGTTCGCCACCGTCTCAAAAGGATCGATGGCGAGGTCGAACTCGGCAAACAGCTTCGAAATCGCTGCCGCCTCCCTCTTCCAGTTGACGAACCATGGCGTCTTTTGGCCAAGCGCGGTCACCCGCATGTTTTCCATGACTGTGAGTGAAGGAACGAGACCCAGATGCTGGTGCACGAAGGCGACGCCGCGTTTCTTGATCTCCATCGGATTCAGCGGCAGGGGCATGGTCTGCCCCCACAGGATCACTTCCGAGCCTTCCTCCGGCTGGTGGAAGCCCGCCAGCACCTTGATCATCGTCGACTTGCCGGAGCCGTTCTGGCCGAGAAGCCCGAACACTTCACCGCGACGGATCGTGAGCGACACGCCCTTCAACGCGTAATAGCTGCCGAACCGCATGCGGATGTTGTTCATGGTGAGCACGGCATTCTCGGTCATGAGACGGCTCCTGCTTTGTGTTCGACCCAGGCTTACTTCAGCATCCAGAGCTTGCGGAAACCGTCCAGATGGGCGTCGCCATAGCCATCGTTGAAGTTGGCGGGTACGCCTGCAGTCTCGATATTGCTCTTGTCGAAGACCAGAAGCGGCACGTTGAGCTTGGCGACCTCCGGCTTGCCGCAGAGCATGCGCATGATGTTGTCGATCGCTGCATAGCCGGCCCAGCCAAGGCTTTCTCCGATATCCATATCCACCTGGCCCTCTCGGACCATGTCGAGCACGAAGGGCGTGCCGTTGAAGCTTGCGAGCTTGACAGCACCTTCCGAGCCGGTGATGCGCAGGGCCGGCACGACGAATTGCGACATGGAATCGTAGATCGGCAGGATGTAGTTGATCGAGGGATCGGCGAGCAGCGCCGACTGAGTACCGGACTGGATCTTGGTCGCCCATTCGGAAACGGGAACATCCAGATGTTTCTGGACGCAATCCGGGCAGAGCGTCTTCAATTCGTCCTGGATCGACTTGACGAAGGGGATTGACGGCAGCACGTCGGACGAGCCGATGATCAGCACGTTCGGCTTGCCTTCGGTCTGGACATAGGCCCAGGCGGCGAGCAGCTTGCCCGCACCGGTGAAGTCGACCTTGCCGGAATAGTCGACGCTTGCGACGGCCGGCTGTGTGACGTCGTAGAAATGCGTCGTTGAGATCTTGAGGCCGGCCGCGCGTGCTTCGCCGAGCTGCGGTCCAAGCACTTCCGGGTTGAGCCCGCCCGCGAGATCGATCACGTCGTATTTCTGGCTGATCGCCTGCGAGATCCCCTGCACCCACTGGTCGATCTTCAGCTGGTTGTCCCAGGTCGTATAGGTGAAGCCGACTTCGGCCGCGGCAGTCGCCATGGCCTTTTGCAGTTCGACATTGAAGGGGATGGTCATCGAGATCGGGATCGACAGCACTTTCTTGTCCGCCATGCAGGCCTTGGCGTCGAAAGGCTCGCCGGGGGCTTCGAAGACGGGCATTGCCCGGTGCTGTTCGATGATGGCCTTGGCATCGGCCATGGGATCTGCGGCGGCGGGTGTGGTGAGAGCCGCAACAGTGGAGGCGGCCAGGAACGAACTGGCGAGAAGCAGGCGCATGATCGACATTCCCCTCTGTAATCCCGGGTTTTCCGGTGTGTTCTGATGTGGTCTTCAGACAACCACTGCAAGACAATGTACGTACATAGTCAGAGAAACGTCAACTATATTTTGTCTGTTTTTTTGCACTGCACATTAATGCGGCGATTGCCAAAAACCCCACCACAGCAGCGCTTGAATCCTGTTCAAACGACATCGGGATGTGGGTGAAACGTGCAGATGTGAGCAAGCGCAGCATGGGAAAGTCCCGTGCTACGGACATGCTTTGTCAGTACATATTAATCAGCCGCCGGCGCGATGCGCGCGCCAGGCAGTGATCATGCCGGCGAGGCCGAACAGCGAGAAGATCATGAAGCTCGCGCCATAGTGCCCGGTCAACGCATAGACGGCGGCAAAGGAGGAGGGGCCGACGATGACACCAATGAAGGTATAGACCAGCACGCCGCCGGTGATGGCGCCAACGCGGCCATGGGGTGCGTTGTGCGCAACCTCGGCCAGAAGCACGCCGTTCCAGCCAATCGTAACGCCGCCGGTCAGCACGAAGAGGGCGACCTGGAGCGCGACAGGCAGGTCCTGCAAGAAGTAGAGAAGTGCATAGCCCGTGCCGCCCAACAGGCCGAGCAACGCCAGCGTCAGGAAGCCGCCACCGATCCGGTCGGCGACGACGCCCCAGAAGACGCGGCCGATCGCGCCGGCGAGTTGCATGGCCGCCGCAACCGAGCCTGCTGCCAGAAGCGACCAGCCGGCGTCATGCACGAGCGTCACGACGGCGAAGGCGGAGATCGAAAGCTGCATGGCGGAATAGGCGAACCCAAGCCCGCATAATGCCCGCAAACGTCGATGCCGCCAGATTGTCGACTGTTCCTCGATCAATCCCTTCAGCAACGAGCGCGACGAGGCGGGCACGATCGGCTCTGCGGCATGGGTCATGGCGAGCAGGCCCATGGTCAAGAGCGGCGCCAGCGCCCCGATCAGTAGCGCAATATGCCAGTCGACATAGCGTGACAGGAAAGGAAAGGCGAAGCTGGCCAAGATGCCGCCGAGCGGCACGCCGGATTGTTTCAGCGAAAATACGATGTTGCGCTTGGACTGTGGCGTCACCCGGCTCAACATTTCCGATGAGGCGGGGTTGTTCAACCCGTATCCGATCCCGATGAACAGTGAGGCCAGAATGATCAGCGGAATATTGGCGCTGGCAATGCCGACAAAACCGGCAATGAAGCAGGCGAGCGCTATCTGTTCGATGCGCACCGGACCGAAGCGTTGAACCAGGGTGCCGGCAATGGCCGAGGAAAACATGCCAGAGGCATAGATCAGGCTGATCTGGTAGCCGATCCAGTAGGCGCCAATGTCGAGATCGGCTGCCACCGTCGGGGCGATCGCCGTCAGCGCCAGCACGCTGGCGGTTGCCACGATCTGGATGAGCGTTGCGGCTGCAAGCGTCTGCAGGAGGGAGGAGGCGGGGCGTACGGGTGGCGCCTCTCCGGCAATGAGATCCGACATATGCTGTGACATTCCAAGGATTGGTGCTAGGATATGTACGTACTAATTGATTTGTTCAAAAACCGCAAGACGCCATGCGATCCGATACCTATCGACCGGAATCCGTTTGCCTTTTCTGAGGAAAGAGGGTTGAACCACAAGCAAGGGATTGGTCCGGCGGCTGTGCCGGCAGGGATGGCCATGGACGTGGATCAGAAGCGTATCAACTGGAAGCCTGAAGTAGACACGGCTCCGCTTTATCTGCAGGTGGCCCATCACCTGGAGGGGCGCATCAGCAATGGTGATTATCCGGTCGGTTCGCTCCTGCCGACGGAAAACGAGATTGCGGCTGCCCTCGGCGTCAGCCGCCAGACGGTGCGCCAGGCGATCGGCACGCTGCGCAACAAGGGGCGCCTGTCGGCGCGCAAGGGTGTGGGGACCCGCGTCGAGGCCGGCTTCGACCCCGAGCGCAAGCGCTTTATCGCCCATTCCCGCTCCGAACTCTTCGAAATTGCCGCCGAGACCGAATTCGTCATTGATACGAAGGAAGAAATCTCGGCGCAGGGTAAACTTGCCGTCGAGCTCGGCTGCCGTCCGGGTCGCAAGTTCTTCCACATGGCCGGGATTCGCTATCCGGGGAACCGTAGTAGGCCCTTTTCCTGGAATGAGGTCTATGTCGATTCCAAGCTGTCGGCAGCCGTCAAGGATATCACCGTCGCCCGCAGCGCGATCTTTCATTATATCGAACAGTTCACCGGCGAAAAAATCCAGGAAATCCAGCAGGATATAAAGCCTCTGGTGTTGGATGAGGTAACCGCCGCCAAGCTTGACGTGAAGGCTGGCGATCTGGCGCTCGTTGTGACCCGCCGCTATTACGGCTCCGGTCGACGCCTGCTGGAATACGCCTTCCAGGTCCTGCCGGCGGAGCGCTTCACCTTTACCACCACGCTCCGCGCCGAGGGGTGATCGCCCACTGGTATTTGACAGCTGCCGGCCTTCTCACGCTCTGCGTGATGATGCGGCTTTGAAGCGTACCCGTTCTCTTTTCTGAACCTTCTTCCATTCTTTTGCCCACTCCGACGTCGTCTGATCCATTCGGCGGCAATCATCCCTGCGCGCAATTTCGTCGATTGCATAGAAAATATGCACGCCTAAACTTACGTCATTTTTGGCTGGACAGGTCGAAATTTTTTTGCATTAGTTCGTACATACTGCATGCGTTTGGCTCATAAAAAGGGGAACCAAGATGGATATCGGTGTCTTCATTCCAATCGGTAACAATGGCTGGCTGATTTCGACGGCTTCGCCGCAATACATGCCGAGCTTCGAGCTCAACAAGCAGATCGTCCAGAAGGCCGAGAAATACGGGCTGGAATTCGCGCTTTCGATGATCAAGCTGCGCGGCTTCGGCGGCAAGGCCGAGTTCTGGGACTATAACCTCGAAAGCTTCACGCTGATGGCGAGCCTGGCTGCCGTCACCGAACGCATCAAGCTGTTTGCCTCGACGGCCGTCCTCACCCTGCCGCCGGCAATCGTCGCGCGCATGGCGACCACGATCGACAGCGTGGCGCCAGGCCGTTTCGGCGTCAACATCGTGTCTGGCTGGCAGATGGCCGAATACGACCAGATGGGCATGTGGCCGGGAGATAGCTATTTCGGCTATCGCTATGACTATTCGACCGAATACGTGCACATCATGAAGGAACTCTGGGAGAATGGCGCCTGCACCTTCGAGGGCAAGCACTTCACCATGAAGGACTGCATGATGAAGCCCATGCCGGCAAACAAGATCGAGATCGTGGCGGCCGGCCAGAGCCCGCGCGGGATGGAATTCGCCGCCGAATATGCCGATTATAACTTCGTCATGGGATCGGGCATCAACACGCCGACGGCCTATGCGCCCAATAATACCAAGCTGATGGAGGCCGCCGCCAAGACCGGCCGCGACGTCGGTGCCTATGTCCTCTTCATGGTGATTGCCGACGAAACCGACGAACTGGCCCGCGCCAAGTGGGAAAGCTACCGCGCCGGCGCCGATGTCGATGCGCTCGCCTGGATGGCCGATCAGGGCTCCAAGGATGCAACGGCGGATGCCAATTCGACGGCCAAGCACATCAACCTTCCCGAAGGTGCCGTCAACTTCAACATGGGCACGCTGGTCGGCTCCTATGCGAATGTCGCGCGCATGCTCGATGAGGCCGGCAGTGTTCCTGGCACCAAGGGCATCATGCTGACCTTCGACGATTTCCTCGTCGGCCTTGACCAGTTCGGCGAGCGTATCCAGCCGTTGATGGCGTCGCGCACGCCGGCCCAGATCGCGGCCGAATGAGGTGATACCGGTGCCGCAGGCCGCTCAGCAATGTGTTGAGGACACCGGTTTAACCGGTGACCTCGACCCGCTCGCGATTGTCGATCCGACCCGCCCGGATTGGCCTGTCTCGGGCGGCTCGGGCTTGAGTGCGACGTTTGTGTCTGTGTCGCCTTACCAACTGGCCCCGGCCTCCTTGCCGGGCGTGGTTGGCGCGGCCGATGTCGAGACGCTTCTAGCGGCCTTTGCCGAGGGCAAGCTCACTCCGTCTGCCACTTTGGCCCATCTGGTCAATACGATCCCGGCGACACGAACCGGCCGCGAGGCGGTGTTGCGGCCTGTGCCCGGCGCGCAAGCGGCGGCCATCGAGAGCGATGCACGCTGGAAGGCTGGCAATCCCCGGCCGCTTGAAGGCATTCCCTTTGGCGTCAAGGACATCATCGACGTCGAGGGGGCGGTCGTTACCTCCGGGTCTTTGTTCACCGGCAATCGTATCGCACCGGCTGATGCGTCGGCAGTGGCGCGCCTGCGTGCAGCCGGCGCCATTCCCTTTGCCATGACCGCAACCACCGAATTTGCCGCAGGTTCGCCCCACAATCCACGCTTCGGCACGGTTACCAATCCCTGGAACGCCGAGCGGTGGACCGGAGGTTCGTCCACCGGCTCGGGGGCCGCTCTTGCTGCGCGCCTGATGCCTCTGGCCCTTGGCACCGATACAGGCGGCTCGATCCGCGTGCCCTCCTGCTGGTGCGGTACGACCGGCCTCAAACCCACTCGCGAACTGGTGTCGCGGACGGGCGTCGCGCCGCTCTCCTGGACGCTCGACCACATCGGACCGATGGCGCGCTCAGTGCGGGATCTCACTCGCGTTTTGCCCTTCATGACGGCCGAGCCGGATGCTGGGCTTTTGACGGCCTGTCAGGCCGTTCTGTCCAACGCCTCTGTCAGAGGGGTGCGTATTGGTGTGCCTCAGACCTGGTTCACCGACTGTGTGGACAATGCCGTGCTCGTGAATTGGCAGGCGGCTTTGTCCCGGTTGGAAGGCCTCGGTTGTGTCCTCGTGCCCCTGCCGGTCCTCGATATTGAGCCGTGGCATGAGGCTGGTTGGGTCATCCTGCAAAGTGAATTGGCGACGTTGCATGGCACACGGCTCGACCGCGCTGATCTCTTCGACAAAGGCATGCTGCACCGCCTGAACAACGGACTTCAATTTTCGGCGGTCGAGTATGGTCGCGCGCTCCAATTGAGAGCCGAGGCGCGGGCCGGTTTTCTGTCCGCCATGGACGGGATCGATCTGGTGGTTACGCCGGGTCTTGGAGGAGAGGCTGGACGGCTCGACAGTCTCACGGTCGATGTGAACGGGACGCCGCATGCCTTCCAGACGTTGATTTCCCGAAACACCATGATCTTCGACGTGACGGGCCTGCCCGCTCTGATGCTGTCCTCCGGTCTTGGCCGCACTGGATTGCCGACTGGTATCCAGGTCGTTGGTCGGCCCGGTGATGATGCGCTCTGCCTGCGCCTGGGGGCTGCCTTTCAAAGCGCAACGGCAATTCATCATGCGGCGCCGCCAGGATTGTTATCATGATTGAAATTTCCGACATCCAGCGGCTGACTGCGACCGAGGCGCTGGCAGCTTTGGGCGACGGCACGCTGTCATCCCATGACCTCGTCTCGGCCTGTCTTGCCCGGATCGCCGAGCGGGATCGGGATGTGAAAGCCTGGCTGGCACTCAATCCTGATGCGCTTGCCGAGGCCGCGCGACTGGATGCGCTCCCCGCCGAAAAACGTGGCCGCCTGCATGGTCTGCCGATTGGCGTGAAGGATGTCTTCGATACCGCGGATCTACCGACCACCCACAATTCCCCGCTCTATCAGGGCTTTCGCCCCGCTGCCGATGCGGCGGTCGTCGATCTCCTGCGCGCAGAAGGCGCGATCGTGCTCGGCAAGACCGACACGACGGAATTTGCTGCAGCCGGTCGCGATGCGGCAACCGGCAATCCGCATGACCTGACGCGCACGTCGGGTGGCTCCTCGGCCGGTTCGGCCGCAGCCGTTGCCGATTTTCATGTGCCGCTCGCCCTTGCCACCCAGACCGGCGGCTCAACCATCCGTCCCGGCTCGTTCTGCGGCGTCTATGCGATGAAACCGAGCTTCGGCCGGGTCAGCCGGGAGGGCGTGAAGATCTACGCGCTGAGCTTCGATACCGTCGGCTGGTATGGCCGATCCGTCGCGGATCTCGCGCTGATGGCAGGCCTTCTCGGTCTCGACGAGCCGCTCAACTCGGAGCCGCCGGAAACGAAACAGCTGCGGATTGCGATCACCAGCGGCCCCTATCGCGACAAGCTGGCGCCAGAGAGCTTGGAAGCCCTCAGCCTTGCCGCCGAACGGCTTTCTGCTGCCGGCCATCGGGTGACCCGGCTGGAACTGCCGGAGGAGTTCAAGGCGCTTGACGGCCATCACCGGGTCATTCTGCATCGTGAGGGTCAGGCCGCCTTCCGCAATCTTGCCGCCCGATACGAGGCTGAACTTCACGATGATTTCCACCACCGGGTGGAAAACCGCGATGGTTCGAGCCTCGCCGATCTCGCCCGGGCCTATGACGCCATGGCGCTTGCGCGCATCGCCTTCGACGATATAGCGGCAGATTTCGACGTGGTGATCGCGCCGAGCGCACCAGGCTTCGCGCCGGTCGGTCGCCGGCCAGGTGATCCTGTTTTCAACGCCTCCTGGACGCTGCTTGGCGTGCCCTGCATCAACATTCCCGTCGCTCTGGAAGAGCCCAGTTTGCCGATCGGCGTCACGCTGATCGCGCGCCGTTTTGCCGACAGCCATCTGCTGACGCATGCCGAACGCATCGCCCCTATTTTAAATTCCCACGGAAAGTTGCAAGTCTGATGCCCGATCCCGCCTTGAAACAAGCGCTTACCGCCAAAGAGTTCATCCTGGCGCCGGGCGTCTACGACATGATCTCGGCGCTGATTGCCGACCGCATGGGTTTCAAGGCCCTCTATGTTACCGGCTATGGAACGGTCGCATCGCATCTCGGCATCCCAGATGCCGGCATTGCCACCTATCGCGACATGGTCGAGCGCATCGCCCAGATCGTCAAGCTCACCAAGACGCCCGTAATCGCCGATGCCGATACCGGCTATGGCGGTCTCCTCAACGTCCGCAATACCGTGCGCGGCTATGAAGATGTCGGCGTCAGCGCCATCCAGCTCGAAGACCAGGAATTTCCGAAGAAATGCGGGCATACGCCGAACCGGCGGGTGGTGCGGATGGAGGACATGGTCAAGAAGATCGAGGTCGCCGTCGATAGCCGGAAGAGCGACGACTTTCTGGTGATTGCCCGCACCGATGCCCGCACGGGCCTCGGCCTTGAGGAGGCGGTCCGACGGTCGAAGGCCTATGCGGCAGCCGGCGCTGATATCATCTTCGTCGAATCCCCCGAGAGTGAGGAAGAGGTCCGCCAGATCGCCGCTGAAATCGATCGGCCGCTACTGGCCAACATGGTCAATGGTGGGCGCACGCCGCTGATGAAGGCGAGCGAACTTCAGGCGCTCGGTTACGGCATTGCGATCTATCCGGCTCTCGGCTTCCTCGCCCATGGCCAGGCTGTCCGCCATGCCTATCAGGACCTTTTGGACAACGGCATCACCTCCGATTCCGTCGATCTCTATCCCTTCAAGGACTTCAACACGCTGCTTGGCTTCGACGATGTCTGGGCCTTCGAGCAGAAATTTTCAGAAATCGCGGAGTGACCCATGACCGATGCCGATCTCGCCGCCAATTACGCCAAGGCCTATGACAACCGCATCGGTTTCGGCAAAAAGCCGGCTCTGGTGCTGGTGGATTTCGTTCAGGCCTATTTCGAGCCGACAAGCCCGCTTTATGCCGGCGTCGATGCCGCCCTTGCCAGTGCGCTGCGCATTCGGGCGGCAGCCCGTGCAAAGGGCATGCCGGTCATCCTGACCGGTGTCGTTCTCCACCCGACCGGTCTCGACGGTGGTCGCTTCTTTCAGAAGGCGAAGCCGCTCGCCTGCTTCACCGCGGGCAATCCGCTCGGTGCTTGGCCGGCAGGGCTCGAGCCGTTTCCGGATGAGTTTGTCATCACCAAACAGTATCCGAGCGCCTTTTTCGGCACATCGCTTGCGCCGCTTCTGACCAGCATGGGTATCGACAATGTCATCCTGACCGGGCTGACCACGAGCGGCTGCGTTCGGGCGACCTGCGTCGACGCGATGTCGCATGGCTTTATCACCACCGTTGTGCGCGATGCCTGTGGCGACCGGCATTCGGCACCGCACGAGGCCAATCTGTTCGATATGAACGCCAAGTACGCCGATGTTGTAACAGAGGCCGAAATTCTGAACTTCATCGAAGGACTATGAGAAAAAGCCCCGCACACCGAAGTGCGCGGGGAGGCCGGGAGGCCCAGGGGAGGAGATTGCTTAGAGATCGCCGAGCAGTTCGTTGACGCGGCTTTCGGCTGAGGCCAGTGCTTCGTCGACGGACTTGTCACCGTTGACGGCCGCGCCGACTTCTTCACCAATGATGTCCTGGATCGGGAACTGACGCTGGACTTCAGCCGGCAGGGGGCGACCGATCTGGGCAATCTTGGCGATGTTGTCGCGATGCGGCAGTGCCTTGAACTCAGCCATGTCGAAGACGGCCTTGGCGGCCGGAAGATGGCCGGTGCGGGCCCACTGGAAGTCGTTCTCGGCCAGGAACTTGAACAGCTTGCCAATGGCGTCGATCTGTTCGGGCGAACGATCCTTCTTCGGCATCACCCAGCTATGTCCGTCGGCATAGGTGCTGTCTTGGCCCGGGAAAAGCTGTGGGACGGGATAGACCGTGTAGCCGTTGGAGAGCGCCGTGCCTTCCTTTTCCGACTGCGCGACGTAATCGCCGATCAGCCAGGTTCCGTTGACGGCAATGCCGCCCTCGCCATTGGCAAAGCCCGAGACTGCTGCCGCATAATCGAGGCCGGTCGTCGAGATGCCTTCGTCCTTGGTTGCCTTCATCAATTCGACGGCGGCTTTGGCTTCCGGCGTATTGAGCTTGATGGCGGCCGGGTCGGCGAAGAAGTCCGAATTCTGCTGCTGCAGCAGCGTGTAGAGAATACGGGCATAGGACGCCGTCTCGTTGGCCATGATCTGGATGAGATAGGGCTTGCCGGTCTTTTCCTTGAACTGCTTGCCCTGGGCGATCAGCTCTTCGCCCGACTTCGGCAGCATCGGCGTGCCGTCGGCGTTGACGAGGCCGGCTTCCTTCATCAGGTTCAGATTGACGTGGAACAGCATGGTCCAGTTGTCGAAGGGCAGTCCGTAAAGCTGGCCTTCCTTGGTCACGCCGTTGCGGCCGGCATCGGTGAAGCTGTCGGGGGTCACACCCTGGGCCGCGAGCACTTCGTCGATCGGTTCGATCAGGCCGCGGCTCTGATAGTCCGAGATCGCCGAATAGTGCATCGAGACGACGTCGGGTGCTGCACCCGAGGCGAGCTGTGCATTGAGCTGGTCGTAGCCCGGCCATTCGACGGTTGTCACGTTGACGTCGATTTGAGGATTGTCGGCCTCGAACTTGTTGACGAGGGCCGTGATGATGCCGCATTCGCCGACGGCAGCCGATACGTCGGTCACCTTGCCATAGTCTGCCTCGCAAGCGCCGAAGAAGCGCTGCAGCTCGATTTTTGTCTGCTCTTGTGCCGAGGCGTTGTAGCTGAGCGCGATCATCGCGACGGTGGTCAATAGGATGCGTTTCATCGTGTCTCACTCCCTTGGATCGGGCTGATTGCCCTGTTGAACGAAACCGGTCGGCTCCTCTCCGACCGGGTAGGCTTTACTTCACCGCGCCGCCGGAGACGGCGGTCACGATGTGTTTCTGGAAAATCACGTAGACGATGAGTGCCGGCACACCGGCAAAGACGGCCTGGGCTGCGAGGAAGCCGAGGCCCTCGCTCTGGGCAAAATTCGATTGCGACGAGGCAAGCCCGACGGTGAGCGTGTACATTTCCTTCTTGGTGGCCGAGATCAGCGGCCACCAGTAGTCGTTCCAGCCATGCAGGAAGGTGAAGATGCCGAGCGTCGCCTGGGCGGGCAGGGTCTGCGGTAGCATGATTTTCCAGAAGATCCGCCATTGCGACGCGTTGTCGAGCAGGGCCGCCTCGTCGATGTCCTTTGGGATCGCGCGAAAAAACTGCGTCATCAGGAAGACGCCGAACGCACCCGACATGCCCGGCAGCATCAGGCCGAGATAGGTGTTGTGCAGGCCGAACCAGTTGAACATCTGGTGACGGGCGATGATGACCGCCTGCTCCGGTACCGCGAGACCGAAGAGCACGATGATGAAAAGCGTGCGGCGAAATGGAAACTCCAGCCGGGCAAAGCCGTAGCCGGCCAGCGACGAGAGAATGAGCACCATCAGGGTTTCGCCTGTGGCGACCACCAGACTGTTGAAGAACCACCCGAAGACCTGCGAGGAATGCCAGATGTTCAGGTAATTGGCGATCGTATAGGGCGCCCGGAAGACCGAGTCCGTGCCGACCATCAGGTCCTGGTTGCTCTTGATCGACAGGCCGATCAACCAGGCTACCGGCGCCATCATGACGACGGAGAGCAGGGCCGCACCCCAGAGCAGAGGTCGGTTGGCCGTCAGAACCTCCGGCTTATAGGTGTCGTTCGACTGGCTCATGCGCCATCCTCCGTCTTGCGCGAGGACACGACATATTGGGCCATGGCCGCGACCAGGATGATCAGGAAGAGGTATTGCGATGCCGCCGCCGCGCGACCGACATCCCAGCGCACGAACCCGATTTCATAGATATACATGACGAGCGGACGAGATGACCCGTTCGGACCGCCATTGGTCATCAGCTGCGCCTGCCCGAAGAGCTGGAACTGGAAGACGATCTGGATGATCGTCACCAGCATGATGGTGCGGGTGATCGAGGGCAGGGTAATGCGCGTCAGCACCCGCCAAGGGCTGGCATTGTCGAGCGCTGCCGCCTCGTAGAGGTCCTGGGGAACCTGCTGGAGGGCGGCGAGGAAGAGCATCATCGGCAGGCCGACGCACCACCAGACGGTTGCGACACCGACGGCGAAGAGCGACCAGCCCTTGGTCGAGATGAAGTTGATCTGGTCAATGCCCGCCTGGGCAAAAAGGACGGACAAAAGCCCATCGCCGGGGATGAAGACGAAGCGCCAGATCAGGGTGACGATGGTGACCGACAGTACCGAAGACGAGAAGAACAGACCACGAAAGAAACTGGTCGTGCGTGTTGTGCGATTGAGTGCCAGCGCCAGGAATAGGCCTAGAGCGACCAGGGTCGGGACGCTCACCACGACAAACAGGATAGTGTTGCGAAGAGCCTGCAGAAAGACAGCATCGCCCGCCACGCGGATGTAGTTGGTCAGGCCGACAAAGCGTCCGGGTCCGAAAAGGTCCACCTTGTGCAGGCTCAGCCACATGCCCCAGAAGAGGGGGAAGACGAGCAGGGCAATGAAGACCAGAAGATAGGGCAGGATGAAGAGCCCGTTGCTCCACTGGCTGCGGCGATAGCTCTCGGCCATGTCAGTCCACCTCCCTTGAAAAGGCGCGGCCATCGGCGCCGAAGAGATGGAAGGCATTCGGATCTGCCGCGACGATCATCCGATCACCGGCCTTGATCACGGAGCGGCCATCGGCCTCGACAACCAGTTTCGTGCCATCGTCGAGCACGCCATACACAAGCGACCTATCGCCGAGACGCTCGACCACTTCGGCTGTCAGCGCATGGCCCATCCCGCCTTGCGGAACGACGGTAAGGTCCTCGGCGCGAATGCCAAGCGTCGCACCTTTAGGCTGAGCCGCTGCCGGGGCATGCAGGCCGGTCTCGACCTGTCCGAGCCCCGAAGTCGTGACGGAAAGCCCGTCCGCGCCCTGCGTCCAAGCCTCGACGTCCAGGAAGTTCATCGCCGGCGAGCCGATGAAGCTTGCGACGAATTTTGTGGCCGGACGCTGATAGACATCCATCGGCGTGCCAATCTGCTCGATCTTGCGCGCATTCATGATGACGATCCGGTCGGCGAGCGTCATGGCTTCCACCTGGTCGTGTGTGACGAAGATCATCGTCGAGCCGAGGCGATGATGGAGTTGGGCAAGCTCAAGCCGCGTGCGGCCGCGAAGGGCGGCATCCAGGTTGGACAGCGGCTCATCGAACAGGAAGGCCTTGGGCTCCTTGACGATGGCGCGACCGATCGCGACGCGCTGGCGCTGGCCGCCGGAGAGTTTCTGCGGCTTGCGGTCAAGCAGATGGCCGATTTCGAGCGTCTCGGCGGCGGCCAGTACGCGTGCCTCGATCTCGTTCTTCGCCATCCCGATGTTTTCGAGGCCGAAGGACATGTTCTGCTTTACCGTCATATGCGGATAAAGCGCGTAGGACTGGAACACCATCGCGACCCCACGCTTGCCGGGCGGCAAGGTGTCGACGCGCTGGCCGGCCACCGAGATGGTCCCGGCCGTCACGTCTTCGAGACCTGCGATCATGCGCAGCAGGGTGGACTTGCCGCAGCCCGAAGGGCCGAGGAAGACCACGAATTCACCCGCCTCGATGGACAGCGAAATGTCCTCGAGTACGGTGAGTGCGCCGTAGCGCTTGGTGACATTGTCAATTTCAATCGAAGCCGACATGGTTTCTCCTCCCCGTCGTCGATTGGTTTACTGGCCGAGCCGGATCATCCGGTAGCTGAGCGGTGCGACCTCTCCCCTGAGGCGACCGCTCTCGACCGTGATGCCGCTACCGTCTACTGGAGCGACGGTCTGTTTGTCGGGACCGTTCACTGCCTTCAGCGCGTGGTCAGCGAGCACCTTGTCCATGATCACTTGGCGAGCGCCGAAACCTTCGAGCGCGACATCGAGTGTAATGGCGTCTGTCTCGTGACGGTTGACGATGAAGAGGGTGAGCGCGCCATCGGTGTCAGTCTCGACGGCGGAGACATCGAGATAGGGAACGGCGTCTGCAAAGTCGGTCGAATAACCAGGGCAGTCGATCGACAGCTGGTAGGAGGTGCCTCGGCCATAACGCGAGGCAAAGAGGTACGGGTAGTAGGTCGTCTGGCGCCAGGCTGGGCCGCCGGGAACGGTCATGATCGGTGCGATGACGTTGACGAGCTGTGCCAAGCAGCCGACCTTCACGACATCGGCGCGGCGGATGAAGGTGTTGAGGATGCAGCCGACCTGCAGCACGTCCTCGAAATTGTAGATGTCTTCGAGTAGTTCAGGCGCATGCGGCCAGCCGTCACGGCCTTCCAGAACCTTCCGATCGGCCTCGTTGGAATGATACCAGACATTCCACTCGTCGAAGCTGATATAGACGTCCTTCTTCGAGCGCTTCTTTGCCTTGGTGACGCGGATGACCGAGGCAATGGTCTCGATATAGTCATCGAGGCGGGCGTTCTGTGCCAGGTAGGCTGCGGTGTCGCCGGCATGGTTCTCGAAATACATATGCAGGCTGATGTAGTCGACGCTGTCATAGGTGTAGTCGAGGACGGTCGCTTCCCAGGCCGGATATGTCGGCATTTTCGGGGAGGACGAGCCGCAGACGACGAGTTCGATCGACTTGTCGAAGGCGCGCATGGCCTTGGCGGTCTCAAATGCGACCCGGCCATATTCCTCGGCGGTCTTCTGACCGATCTGCCAGGGGCCGTCCATCTCGTTGCCGAGGCACCAGAGCTTGACGTTCCACGGCTCTTCGCGACCGTTCTTGCGGCGCAGATCCGACCAGTAGCTGCCGCCCGGATGGTTGACATATTCGAGGAAGGCGCGGGCTTCATCCAGACCACGTGAGCCAAGATTGACGGCCAGCATCATCTCGGTGTTGGCAGCCTTGGCCCAATCAGCGAATTCGTGGATGCCGACCTGATTGGACTCCGATGTGTGCCACGCAAGGTCAAGGCGAACCGGGCGGTCTTGCTTCGGGCCGATACCGTCTTCCCAATTATAGGCCGAAACAAAGTTGCCGCCGGGATAACGGACGACCGGAACGTCGAGTTCGCGCACGAGGTCGATGACGTCCTGACGCATGCCATTTTCGTCGGCGGTCGGGTGATCGGGTTCATAGATGCCGGTGTAGACCGCGCGGCCGAGATGCTCGACGAACGAGCCATAAAGGCGTGGATCGATCGTGCTGATTTTATAGTCCCGGTGAACGGTGCCGACAGCCCGCATTGTGTATTTCCTCCATATGTATCCGCTTTTCCGATATCTATCATGATTGAGGATATGATACACGGGATCGCCCGGACGTCAATCCGGCAATATCGAGGGGCAATTGAAGTGTGTTGTCAGGTCTTGATGCGCAGGACGATGTCCTGGTCGTAATTGCCGAAACCGCGGCCGAAGATGTTGATTCCACCAGGATGTTCTGCCGTTTCCGGCACCTCGATCCTGACGCGGATCGATCGATGATCGAGCAATTCCAGGTCGTCAAGTCGTATGTCGGACACGCGCATGCCGTCGATGAAAGTGCCGCCTTCCGTCACGCGGAAACTCTTGAGGACACCGTATTGGCTACCGCGCAGTTTCCACCAGTCAGGCGTGAACTTGCCACGACGATCGCCGAAATCGCCGGGTGAGGTCCATGTCGCGACCGGCTTGCCATTGATGGAAATGGTTATGTCGGACGGCCAGTTTTCGGACGTTCCTGGCACCTCCGAGGAGAGCTCCAGAAGCAGTTCCAATTCCCGGATTGGCGCGCCTTTGATCCTGGCATTGTTGGGAAACTGGTAGTCTACATAGCCGCGCGTGAACCAGAGCAGCCCGGCCTTCATGCGGTCGGGTGACAGGAACGTGTCGGGGCTGTCGAGATAGCCGATGATCGCGTCTGGCCCGCACATGCCACACGGTGCATGGACATCGTAACCACTGTAGAGACCGACCGGCATCGACACCTCGATCGCTTCGTCGGAACTCTGGTTCGGGCGTGCGAAGGTAAGCACGATCTCGTCATGCACCGCATGACAGATCTTCTGGCTGCCCTTGCGCGCCTTCTGGACTTCGGTTCGGATCAGCCCTGCCTCTTCCATCTGGTTGAGATGGGTGGAGGTCGTCGATTGCGGCAGATCCAGCACTTCGGCGATCTCGTTGACATTAAGAGGACCGCGGGCATGCAGCAATTCCAGGATCGCCAGCCGAGCCGGTGCCGCGAGGCTTTTAAGGACATCCTTGCCGTCTTCCGGCGTGATCATGAGAAAACGGCTGCTCACTGTGACACCTCTTTCGATCTTCGATATGTATCAAAAATCTGGATGTTGACAAGGCTGTCGGTACATCGAACCGATGCGCGTTACAGAAGCGGAGGTCGTTGAACCGGCAGGCTTTATCAGTAGACTGGATGGACTATCTCGACGCCGGACCCGCTGGCCGGGTCGAACCCTACCCCTTGGCCGTTCCATCGGCGGAAAGGCCTTCAGAGCGTGCCGATCGCAAGCCTATCGATGTATGCCGCGCCCGAGCCGGTCGCGGCCGCCAACGCCATCTTCTGGGCGGCGCTTCGCACCATCCTGCTGGACGAGGGAATGCACGACCTCCCCGAGGGCTTGTCCACCGACATCGCTTACGACGAGGCGTGGTGCCATCCGGATCTGTTTCTCGCCCAGACCTGTGGCTATCCGTATATGCACAAGCTCAAAGGTCGTGTCCGGCTGGTGGCAACGCCTTGTTATGCCTATGACGGCTGCGAGGGGCCTCTCTCCGGCAGCGTCATCATCGTTCGCAGGGATTCCGTTTTCCACGACATCGAATCCCTTGTCGGATCGCGCGTCGCGATCAATGGAAGAGACAGCAATTCCGGCATGAACCTGCTGCGGCGGACGATTGCCCCGCATGCCCGTGGGGGGCGATTCTTCTCCCACGTCCTCGAAACTGGCGGGCACCGTGCCAGCCTTGCGGCTGTCGCGAGCAATCGGGCCGATACTGCGGCGATCGATAGCGTGACCTTTGGGCATATCATGCGGTTTGCACCCGATGAGGTGAGTAGCGTGCGAATTCTGGCCCGGACGCCTCTCGGGCCTGGCTTGCCGCTGATTACACGTGGTTCTGCGTCAGACAGTTTCGTCGCGGCATTGCGCCATGGCCTGCGCCGGTTTGTTGCGGACCCGGCTACAGCCGATATCCGTGGCATATTGGCAATCCGGGATTTCGCAATCCTCGACGATGGCGACTATGACAACATCCTCGCCTTCGAGCGGGAAACTCGGGATCTTGGATATCCGGAGATCGCATGACCGGACACCAGCCCCCGAGGCGCGGTATGCAGTCTTACTCTGGGCTTTGCTCTCTGATCATTTGCCTGACAATGGAGACCAGTCCATTCAGCGGCACATCGTCGGCATAGGGCGCGACCCTCTCACGGATGCGCTGATAGAGCGCCTGGTTGAGAGGCGCCTTGTCCGCTGCTTCCGCCTGCATATCATAGGCCTGTGCCGCGGCAAGCAGTTCGATGGCGAGGATCATCTCCAGATTGGCGACGATCGCCAGCGCCTTGTCGGCTGCCGGTGTCGCATGGGTCAGCATGTCTTCCTGGAGGGCCGAGGTGATGCCGCCATCGAGGCTTGCGGGTGCAGCCAGCCGGCGATTTTCGGCGACCAGGGCCGCTGCCGTATATTGGATGATCATGAAGCCGGAATAGACGCCGCCGTCCGGCGCCAGGAAGGCCGGCAGACCGCTGACCAGCGGATTGACCAGCCGATCAATGCGGCGCTCGGAAATCGCCGCCAGTTCGGCGGCCGCCGTTGCCAGCGCATCCATGCCAAGCCCCAGTGCGGCAGCCACCGCATGGGCCTGGGAATGTACTGAAGGATTGGTTGCATCGCCGCTGACGACAGGATTGTCGGTGACGCTTGCGAGTTCGCGGTCGACAACCTCGGAAACCGCCATGACCTGGTCCCGGACGGCGCCATGGATCTGTGGCACGGCCCGAAGGCTGAGCGGATCCTGCGTTCTCGATCCTGCCGAGCGGGCAAGAAGCCCGCTGTTTGCAAGCCGCCGCCTGAGATTTTCCCCAACCGTGATCAGACCAGGAGACTTGCGCAACGCCAGGGGAATGGCGGCAAAGGGATCTGCCTGCGCGCCCAGGTTTTCATAGGTCATCGATGCTGCTGCATCCGCCCACTCAAGAAGTCTCTCGATGCGGGACACGGCAAGGCTTGCAAGTCCGGTCGCGCAGGGCGTTCCGTTGACGAGGCTCAACCCCTCCTTGGCTTCCAGGCGCAAGGGTGAGAGGCCGGCCTTTTCAAGCGCCGTCGCGCCGTCAATCTCCGCGCCTGCATGCCGTGCCTGTCCAGCGCCCATAAGGATAAGGCCGATCGCGGCTGCATGGGTGAGGTAGCCCACGGATCCCCGTGAGGGGATGAGCGGGAGGATATCTTTGTTGAGGAGCGCGAGCAGAGCCTCGACGGTCTGGCGCCTGACACCCGAATAACCATGGGCAAAATTGGCGATTTGGACTGCCATCACCGCACGGGTTTCTTCTCGTTCAAGCGGCGTGCCGACGCCACAGGCGTGGCTGAACAGGATGTTTCTCGACAGCGCCTGCTGCCGGTCGCGATCGATCACCACGTCGCACAGGGCGCCGACGCCCGTGTTGATCCCGTAGCCACGGATGCCTTGTTCGACGAGCGCATCGACGATTGCGCGCGCATGCTCGACACGGGTCCAAGCCGCCTCCGACAGCGCGAGTTTGGCGCCGGCCGCTACTTTGGCAATATCGCTCCAGGACAAAGGATTATCGATGACGACGGTTTCGATCATACTCTATTCCCTCGTGTGGTGCGCTGGCCGATCAGTCGACCCTTTTCCCATCATCGCCGAAGATGTGAAGGCGCGCTTGCGGGAAGTCGACATGGATTGTCTTGCCGGCCGTCAACACGCTGCGATCAAGAGTGAATATCTTGAAGGGCAGTCCGTGCAGAGAGAGGTGCATGATGATGCCAAAACCCGTCGGCTCTACCAGCTCGACCGTTGCCTCGATCGCACCATCTGGCGAAATCACGACATGCTCGGGACGAATCCCGAGCGTCACTTTCGTCTCATTGATGAGGCTTGCGCGCGGCTCGACGGCGACCGAGGTGCCGTTTGCGAAACGGACACTGCCCCTGCCGTTCTCGATGAGATAATGGCCTTCGAGGAAGTTCATGCCGGGCGAGCCGATGAAGCCGGCGACGAAGAGATTTGCCGGCCTGTCATAGAGATCGAGCGGTGCTCCCACCTGCTGCACCACGCCGCCATGCATGGCAACGATCCGGTCGGCGAGTGTCATCGCCTCGATCTGGTCGTGGGTCACGTAGATCGAAGTGGCCCCAAGCTCCTTGTGCAGTTTCTTGATCTCTGCCCGCATCTGTTCGCGCAGGCGCGCATC